>JABAOH010041874.1_pt3 | contig 24074 bp, 26 predicted proteins | sample 7062181 | NCBI WGS metagenome assembly JABAOH01 (sample SAMN14538630, study PRJNA623070) | marine sediment metagenome | biome: marine biome [ENVO:00000428]; feature: marine pelagic biome [ENVO:01000023]; material: deep marine sediment [ENVO:00002113]; isolation source: pool of 5 deep marine... | reverse complement strand
AACTCGAAGATCCTGGATTTCAATTCAAAGGACATCCTGTGCGGTACACCAGCCGTCTTTGCCGCGTACGGCCGCACTGCTGCTTCCAGTGCGCGACCCCCTGAATGGGTATCATCAGGGTGAACTTGCTGGTCCCGGCTAAAAATGGATAAGTCCTCATCATTCCATTGATCACCGTGCAGATTGGTGTTATCAGATGTGTAATTCCAGAGGGTACAACTAAGGAGATGATCCTCCATCGGTTTAAAACTGCGGTCCAAGGCTGCCTGCTGTTCACTGAAATCACTTGTGCGGTATGCTTTTTTACCCTTCATATCAAAAGGGATCCCGAATTCACCGATCAGCGTAGGCACACCTCCCAGATTTTCAAGTGCCATAGCTTTCAATCTGCCCACCTGGCTTCTGAATGAATCACGGATCTTCCCAGCCCCGATCACCAAACTGCCATCTTCCATATCCACCGCAATAAAGGAGCGATAACGCTTCAATACGAGCACGAGGCCATCATACCAATGAGGCGCCCAGACGATGTCTCGAGCATCTTCAGTCCCCCACACCGGCGCTTCTCCACTTGGAACTGATTCAATGAAGATGAGGCTCTCAGTGTCTACAGACCGGATCTCTTCTGCATACCGGTTTGCAAAAGGCTTATAATAATCATCTACAAAACTAACTTCTCTACCATCAACCTGGAGAAAATGGTTAGGTCGGAGAAGCTCAGACTTGCCACCTTTGTCATATCCCCATACACCGTTTTGTTGCCAAACACAATCATGGCCTGGAAGCCAGGCGCGTTCTCCATCCTCATTGATCCATTTCTTGCCCACTCGCCTTACCCCCCCTAACCACACCTGCCATAGATCGACCTCCTGGGGATGTCCAGAACCCAGAAGCATTGATTGGTAGGGGGTTGGCATCTCACCAAGTCGAAGCAATCCACTTAGCCTGGAAAGGTCCTCAAGACCGATAAATCCCGAAGATGGTTCATTCATGGTGTCGTAGCCAATGACGTTCGGGAATTCCTTCAATCGCTCTGCCAACTTCACGATTGCGTTCACATAATGCCTCTGCAGGTAATCCTGCACAGGCTCCCCATTGACCTTGGTTTCAGGTGCAAAATCATTCCCGGCGAAGAAAAGTGTGAACATCGTCGCTGCAGCCAGTTTTTCACCATTGGTTGGCCAGATCATACGTGGAAATGGATCGCCATGGATTTGATGAACGATAGCTGCTCCTGTCTGTGAAAACTTCGTGATGTCCAGACCAACGACCTCAAAGGTCCACCCAGGCGCGCCATCTCCTCCAGAAAAACGACTCCAGACATCCTGGTGAGGATCGATGAACAAATCAATTCCATAGTCGTTGGCTTTCTCAACGACAGTGGAAACATAATCAATGTATGCCTCATCATAGATTCCAGGTCCCTCATGTTCTAATGCTTCCCACGTGACAAGGAAACGTAAAAAGGTAAAACCCCACTCCCGAAGTCTTGCGAAATGCTCATCCGCCTCCTCAAGTGGGAATGGTCGACCTACAAAAGAGACTTTCTTGTGATCAAAAAAACCCTCGCTAATGTACGTTGCTCCATCAGGCGTATAGGGAACTTTCGTACTTCCACCAAGATTAACTCCACGCAGGATGAGGGTTCGCCCATACTCATCCTTAAACCATTCCCCTATAATCCTAATCGTCATCTCTCACTCCTCAAAAGGATTAGTTATAAACACAAGACAATTCTACTGACTTCAACCTTTAGTTCAACTTCTCAATTCGTACCCCTATGTTCGAGCCACTAAAAATCGATGAACCAATTTCGTCTCATAGTGGTAAACTAATNNTTCAAAATCTTCGCAGGATCTACAAAACGACAATCGGTGTCATTCGGCGCAAGACGAAGGAAGTGGTCGCCGTCGATGACATTACCTTTGATGTTAGCTCAGGAGAACTATTCGGTCTATTAGGTCCTAACGGCGCTGGAAAGACAACCACAGTCAAAATGCTCACTACGATCCTGATGCCTACAGCCGGGACAGCCAGAGTGCTGGGCAAGGATGTTGTACACGAAGCGGGTGATGTTCGCGGCCGCATTGGCTTCATCTTTGGAGGGGAGCGAGGTCTCTATTGGCGGCTTTCAGGAATCGATAACCTGCGCTATTTCGCCACGCTCTACCATGTCGAGCCCGAGATTTCAAAGAAGCGGATTCCATACCTCCTGGACATGGTTGGGCTTGGTGATAGAGGTAACGAGAAAGTAGAAGGATATTCACGTGGCATGAAGCAGCGACTGCACATAGCTCGCACGCTGCTTCACGATCCCGAAGTGCTTTTCCTCGACGAGCCAACCATTGGCCTCGATCCGGTTGGCGCGAGGGAGACTCGCCAGGTCATTCGCAATATGCAATCCGAGAAGAAGACGATTCTCCTCACAACCCACTACATGTTCGAAGCGGATGCATTATGCGACCGGATTGCCGTCATCGATCATGGTCTTATTGTCGCTCTGGATTCACCGGAAGGGCTTAAACAGCACGTACAAGACCTTTCAGTCATCGAAATCGAAGTTTTTGGAATAAAGAATGAAACTGTATCCAAAGTCCGGACATTGCCGTATGTCGATGTCGTTTCCGTGGAGAACCGGGATCAGAAACAAGCACTCCGAATTCAAACGGCACGGGGCTCAGAAGCGGTTCAGGAATTGCTGAATGCTCTTGATGGAACGCGGGTTGGCAGGGTCTCCGTTCAGGAACCCACACTTGAGGACGCTTATGTTCGGTTGGTGGGAGCAGATACAGAATGATCCAGAAGGCAAAGCACTACTTTCGTGCTACTGCTGCAGCCTTTGAGCTTGCTCTTCGCAGCAACCTGACTGATTCTTTCGTACTTTTTGCAATCGTCGTACAGCCGCTCATCATAGCAATCCTCGGATTCTGGATGCTCCGGGATACCGGTGGTGATTATGTCATCTTTGTGGTTGTTGGTAGTGGAATGACGGGGCTATGGAGTAGCTTATTGTTCATAAGCGGCAACAGTATCACCCGAGAACGTTGGACTGGCACACTTGAGATTCTCGTCGGTCAACCTACACCAATACCGGTGATAATATTTGGAAAGAATCTGGCGCACGTATCGCAATCACTGCTCTCCATGATAGGCAGCTACTTCCTGGCTGCGCTGATCTTTGGTTTTGCACTACATGTGACTCAGCCATTCCTTTTTGGTATCTCGCTCGTCCTGACGGTCATTTCATTCGTTTGTTTTGGCCTTATCATCGCTCCGGTCTTTGTAATGAATCCCAGCGTGCAGCAATGGCAGAACGCAATAGAGTTCCCCATCTACATCCTGGCTGGGTTTCTCTTTCCCATTGCTCTCCTTCCGGAGTGGTCAACACCATTAAGCTATATTCTGGCCCCTTATTGGGCTGCACGTGCACTTCATGGGACATCGAGTGGGAATGCGCCATTTTCAGAAATCGCACTCAGTTGGGGAATGATGCTACTCTTCAGTATCCTGTACATTCTCCTATCCAGGATACTCTTCAGGGTGATGCTCCGCAAAGCCCGCGTCGACGCCACCCTGGGATCACAATAGGAGAATACCCCGAATGCACCGCCTCACTGCAAATGTGCGCCTCTTCCTACAGGGAGCCATCCTTTCATATGTTGCCCTCTTCCGTTGGCTGCGCCCGACGACATACCTTGCATCGAAAGTTCTTTTGCCCCTCAACCAAATTTTATTCTTCACATTTCTGGGAACCTTCGCTACAGGCAAGGAAAATGCAGATTTCTATGTGATCGGCAATGCGATCCAAGTGGCGGCTGTAAGCGGTATCTACGGCGTGACCATGAGCATCAGCGGTGACCGCTGGGAGGGCACGCTCCCTTATTTATTTGGCGCTCCAGCCAACCGAATGACCATGTTCTTCGGTCGCGCTTTCATGCATGTTATCGATGGGATGCTCGGAGTTGTAATCGGATTGATGTGGGGAGTGCTGCTACTCAACCTCGACCTATCAAATGCTGATCCAATCCCTCTCGCTGTTACCATATTCGTGACGACATTCAGCACATCAGGACTTGGTTTACTACTAGGTTGCCTGAGCCTGATCACACGCAATGTGATGTTCGTCAATAACACCGTCTATTTCCTGTTACTTATCTTCTCAGGGGCGAATATTCCTGTTGAGAACCTGCCAGGTTGGATGCAAACCATTTCCTTTGTTCTACCACTCACGAGGGGGATCGAAGCAGCACGACAGATCATCGATGGTGCAGATCTCGCCAGCGTTGCTCATCTCCTTCGTGGAGAATTCCTCGTTGGGCTCATCTACGGCGTGCTTGGTTTCTTCCTTTTCCGAATCTTCGAGAGGGAAGCGAAGCGTCGCGGTACGCTGGAAGTTTTTTGAGGATCCATTTTTACGTCCGTAAGGTACAGTCAGCGCGAGCAGAGCTTACGCACTCAACAAAAGCTGAAAGCTGACCTCTGAATGCTGATCGTTGAGAGCTTAAAGCTAACAGCTAAGAGCTTAAAGCTTATAGCCAATATCCAATTTCACCTCACAACCGAATTGAATTAAAATCCGATTGGAGGCTCCGCGATGACTGAATCAGAGACAATTGCATGGCTTCTTGGATCAAAAACACCCTCAATCCGATACTTCACGCGTGTTCTTTTGCTTGGAGAAGAGGAAACAAATCCAGAAGTTATCGCAGAAAGGGACGAGATCGAGATCAGTGGTCCGATCCCTGTTATTCTGGCGGAGCAGGAGGAGGAAGGTCATTGGCATGGAGAGAGGGGGTATTACACACCAAAATATGTAAGCAGTCATTGGAGCATGCTGCTCCTATCGGAGTTTGGAACCAGAGCTGAAAATCCGCAATATCGTCAAGGCGCAGAATCGATACTCGATCGTACTATGCAGGAACTGCAAAACGCCCTGGACGCCGACCGTCATGGACTCACCTGTTTTTNNTCCAATATCTAGTTAAGGAAGCTATCGTAACGGATTGGCGCTGCGGGCACAATGATGAGCTTCCATGCGCTTGGGGCGCGGCACGAGCGGCATGGGCTCTTGCATTAATTCCTGGTGATCAAAGGACTGATGAGATCGAGGATGCAATTGAGAGTGCAGTGAATTTCTTGATAAATGATCATCGTCTGGAAGAAGCTAACTATCCGACTCCTGGGAAAGTCCATTCCCTTTGGAACAGCCTCAACTTCCCCCTTTTTTATCAGGCGGATATCCTATTCGTACTCCGAACACTCACGGAATTAGATTTGATCCATCATCCTGGAGCTGAAGCGGCGCTGAATTGGCTCAGGGACCGCAAAGGTCGAACCGGACGCTGGCGTGGAGCCAGCCCTTACCGCCAACGGACGTGGGATAATCTAGCCGATATTGAGGATATAAATCGCTGGGTAACACTCCATGCACTCCACATTTTGAGCGATTGAGTGGCGACCCTACTGCATTGAGGGCATGATGAGTCCAAGAAATGAATGGATGACTTTTTTCGATGGCCATGCGCCAGTTTATATGTCCAATATTTTCACAAAGAACACGATCGCTGAAGTCGAATTCATTATCGAGATACTTTCTCTGCCCAAAGGGAGCAAGATCCTGGACATTGGATGTGGTACAGGAAGGCATTCCGTCGAGTTCGCAACGCGTGGTTACCAAGTCCTTGGCATCGACCTCTCTTTCAACATGCTTAGACAGGCAAAGATGGCAGCCAAGAAACATCGGGTGGATGTCGATTGGGTACAAGCAGATGCAACCGATTTCGGGAGCGTCCCAATCTTCGACGCCGCGATCTGCCTTTGTGAAGGCGCTTTTGGACTTCTCGGATCCCAAGATGATCCAGATCTCCACGATCAATCAATTCTGGAAAATGCATTTCAGGCAATCAAACCTGGCGGCGGCTTTCTCCTCACAGCATCCAACGGCATGAAATCAATCCGAAAATATTCTGATGAAGAAGTCCAAGCGGGCTTATTCGATCCCCTCACACTCGTTGAAGAATATTCGATGGAGTGGGATACGCCTGAAGGCAAGCGCTCCATCCGTGTCAGGGAGCGAGGTTACACTCCTGGTGAACTCTCCCGCATGGTGAGAGCTGCTGGATTTCAAGTCCTAAATGTTTATGGCGGAACAGCTGGTCGTTGGGAACGACGGATGGTGGAGTTGGATGAGTTCGAAATCATGATCGTAGCCAAGAAAATTAATCCCAACCTCGAAAAGGATGAGGTCACTACGACTCTGCTAAGGTAGGGAGAAAAGTTCTTCATAACTCGTCCGCTAAAAGTCAGGTTCTAGCTAAATTCTTGTTGATAAACTACAGTTGTATATGGATGTAAACCTAATCACAGTTCGATAATGCGGTTGAGTTCTCTTGATTTGCTGACAACACAACCACATCGCAATTTCAATACATTATGGGGATCATTGTATGGATCAAGCAGATCTTTTTTTTCGATTTGGCGTAGCAGCAGCCATTGGTTTCCTAGTTGGGGTGCAGAGAGAGTTTGCTCATGGAGGTCTTGGTAAGGAGATCTTCGCAGGAGAACGAACCCTTGCGCTCATGGGAATGCTTGGATGTGCCGCTGCATTCATAGCTGATATCTTGAACACACCATGGGCATTCCTGGCGATTTTTATTCTCATTGGTGCATTAATCGGCATAGCCTATTTCGTGAGCGCATGGCGTGGAGAAATGGGCTTTACGACGGAAGTTGCAGCCCTCATCGTCGTACTCTGTGGAGCCCTTGTATATTGGGGCCACACAGCGCTGGCGCTTGCAATTGGCGTTGTAACAATTCTGCTGCTTTCCATCAAGCTCGAAACGGACATACTAATACGGCACATCACAAGAGAAGATGTCTATGCTACCTTAAAATTCGCCGTCATCTCTATCATCATCCTCCCAATTCTGCCAGATCGTGGTATCGGACCACCGCCATTTGATGTACTTAATCCATACCGAATCTGGCTGATGGTCGTCTTCATCTCAGGCATCAGCTTTTTAGGGTACATATTGATTAAGATTGTTGGACCTAGGCAAGGTATCGGCCTTACAGGCCTCTTGGGAGGACTCGCCTCGAGCACAGCAGTGACAATGAGTTTTTCGGAACGCTCAAATGAAAAACCCAATCTGGCGAAGCCATTCGGTTTGGCTATCATCATCGCATGGACGATGATGTTCGCGCGCGTCCTTGTAGAGGTGATGGCATTAAACCGTGAGCTTCTGAATGCCGTTTGGCTGCCGTTAGTGGTCGCAGGCGTAGTTGGACTGGCATTTAGCTTATATCTCTATTTCGCACAAAAATCAGATGAGCAGGGTGACGTCACCCTGGAAAATCCTTTCGAACTCGGACCAGCCCTGAAATTCGGATTAATATATGCCGGTATACTGTTGGTTTCGAGGACAGCGGAACTTTATTTCGGTGACGCCGGTATCTATGTCTCGAGCATCCTCGCGGGCCTCGCCGATGTTGACGCAATAACTCTTTCCATGGCTGAATTAAGTGGCGAGGGTGGCAGCCTTCCTATCTCGACTGCTGGCACAGCCATTATCCTGGCAGTAATGGCCAATACCATTGTGAAGGGGGGGCTTGTCGTGACCACCGGCTCAAGGACCCTCCGGCGAGCCCTAGTACCCGGATTTATCCTAATACTCCTCACAGGTCTAGGCGTAAGCATACTAATTTAGGAAACTCAAGCTGAAGCTAAATATGTGTTTGAAAGAGATGCAGTAATTTGTAGAGATCTCATTCTCATATGTTGAAAGCGATTTTCGTGCTTCGTCTTTCGTCTATCTTTACTCAGAAGGTTCCGAATCGGAGTCTTTCGGCCACACAACTGTCTGTAAAGCAGAGCCAAATTGGGCTCCATACAACACGATAAGCCCTGTGAAATAAGCCCAGAGGATGAACCCGATGATCGAGGCCAATGATCCGTAGATTGCCCCTAGCATGTTGAAACCGGACTGCAGATACCATGCGAAACCCACTTTCAGCAGCACCCAAAGTACAGCCCCGAGCACAGCTCCACATAATGCTGCTCGCGTGCTAATGTCCTTGCTAGGCACCCAATGATAGAGCAGCCAGAACATAATGATCAACACGACAAGATCAAGAAGCAAAGCAGCCCCTGAGGAAATAGGACCATCATCTATGAACGATGGAATTGCAGAAAGTGTGCTGATAATTATGGAAACCAGAAAAAGAACTCCTATGGTCAGGACCAAAACCAAAGCCACCAATCTTCGACGCCAGATAGGGGGAGGATTTGCTTTCCAGATGACATTTAAGGAACCTATGAGCCAATAAAAAAGTGCGGACGCACTCCAGATGAGACCAATTGCACTAATTAATCCAATGCGTCCCCGTGCATCAATGGTTTGGTTGATAATCCCAATAATCGCGTCCGCCTCTGCAGGATTGAGTTCACTGAGGAAATCTTCGACGGCTTCCAATGCGGTCTCCATATCGATTAGACCGGTTCCTAAATAAACAAGGAAAAGGACTAATGGAAAGATCGAGAAGACCAAATAATATGCCAGGCTTGCCGCTCGCATAGGCAGTTCATTACGTTCAGATTCTGTAATGATCTCCTGAGCAATTTCCTTAGTTGTGTTAATTAGGCTTTTCGATTGCGAGGAGGAGGAATTATCCAAGTGAAATCTCCATAGATATAGCTTATGTCCATCATCACATCAAGGAACACGGACCTGATGAAAGAAAATATAATCTCAGTAATTGTTGTCAAATGATATTAATGTACTCATTATACTGTGACCTTGAGATAACAAGTGATATCATCTTCAGCAGCTTGATTAGTCACATACCATATCATTTATTCACACTCAATTAGAAGGAGAGCGGAACATTGCGCAGGAGGTTATCAGAATCGGAGATCACTGAGGCGGAGTTGGTCTTCGCTCAATCCCTCAACTATTCCATTATCTGGGTTCATGAAGAGCAGAATTTGCCAAACTTAATTGGAAGGCTTGGCGCCGCATTAAACAGAGAAGCGCCACCAGCAAGGAATGCCATAACCCTTAGGAATCATCTCTACTTCCCTATTCGATTAGATACATCAGCCGATGCAATTTTGGAGATGAGGTTCACTCACATGGCTTGGCTCATCCATGAACTGACTCATGCTTGGCAGTACCAGCACACGGGGATCCGATATCTATGGGACGCCATCAAGGTACAGGTACGTAAGGGGCGGAAGAGCTACGATTTCGGCGGGGAAGAGGGATTGCAGGATGCTTTGGACGAACAGAAGCATTTTCTCGATTTCAATCCCGAACAGCAAGGGGCAATCACCCAAAGTTATTATGTGTCATTTAAGAGCGGCGCTCCGACGGATGTCTGGGATCCATTCATTGATCAAATCCAATCGACACCTTAAGGAGCTGGGCCCCCCTCATTTGTTAATTGAGAATTTCCTAACCGCGAATTAGTTTGCGCTTTACTCCCGAACTTCCTTAGTGAAACCTCTCACTCATTGAACAATTCACCCACTGATCGTCCCTCATGGGCACGGATGATAACTTCCCCCAATAATGGCGCAACGGATAGCACAGTCATGTTAGGAAGGCGTTTTTCCTGTGGAATCGGTACGGTGTTAGTGGTTACGATTTCCCTGAGTCCTTGTATTGAAGCCATATTATCTTTAGCGGGAGTCACCATAAGCGCATGAGTAAAAGATAGGTATACGTCTTTAGCACCATGCTCCTGGACGATCCTCGCAGCATCGCACATCGACCCGCCTGTAAGTGCCTCATCGTCGACGAGAATGACATCCTTCCCTTTGACATCACCGATTACGGTCGTTGCCCTTGCGCGTGACTCATCTCCGCTCCGCCTCTTCTCGACGAATGCCAATGGGACGCCCAATTTCGCTGCGAAGTTGCGACCCTTCTTCGCGAATCCCAAATCAGCGGTCGCAATTACAACGTTCTCTAGATCCTTCTGCAAGAAGTAATCACTTAATAAATGGAACGCAGTAAGCACATCACCAGGTATCGAAAAGAAACCCTGGATCTGACCGGCATGGAGATCAATGGTCATATAGCGGTCGGTACCAGCTACTTCAATCATATCAGCAACCAGCCGCGCGGTAATCGGTACCCTGGGCTGATCTTTCTTATCCGATCGGGCATAAGCCATGTAGGGAAATACGGCTGTAATTCGACCCACTGAGTCGCGTTTCAGGCAGTCAATGGTGATTAACATTTCCATCAGGTTCCTATGCACCGGCGGCGCCATCGATTGGATCAGATAGACATCCTGACCACGCACACTGCCGTGAAGCCTCACGAAGAGATTTTCGTTTTGGAACTCCAGTACGTCGTGCCCACTCAGAGGTACAGAGATGTACTCACTTATCTCCTTCGCTAACTCCTGGCTTCCTGAGCCCGCGAATAGTTTTATGTCACCGTATCCGTACATTCTACCCATCGGTCTCTCCCTCCCCAGAAGTCTCACTCCACTCTTGCCGGAGCAATCCCATCATCACGATATCATGATATTCACCAGAGCGATAGAAGTGTTCCCGTAATCGCCCTTCATGCACAAAACCAAGATTGTCGTAAACCTTAATCGCACGTTGGTTGAATGCGAATACCTGAAGCGTGATACGATGAAGGTTCAACGTCTCAAATCCATGCCGTACGAGAGCCTTCACAGTATCCGTGCCAATTCCCTGATCCCAATAATCCTTATTCCCGATGAGGATGCCAAGTTCTGCGTTATGCGCCAGTTGATCGAAATCAAAGAATCCGCAGCTGCCAACGTGTACCCATTCATCGCCCTCCTTGACATCGATTGCTAGTGCCCGTTCGATGGGGTCTTTATCTACATTCGCTTCAAACCATTTTTCCTCTTCTGACATACCAAGTGGTAGAAATAATCCCAAACCACTCTTTACATCAGGGTCATTCAACCAACGGACGAAGCGAGGTAAATCCTCACGCTCCACCGAACGGAGACGGATCTTTTCTCCAAAAATCATCCAGCCTCTCCCTGAATTAACTGATCAACTGCTTGTTGCGGAGAAATATTTCGCGCCAAAACATCTGCTAAAAGAGCTTCATACGTGCCATCTGGATGATCTGCACGGAATTGCGCAATAAGCCGGTCACGTAGAAGTTGTTCCAGCCGCGAGGAGATCCTCTCACGCTCGCGTAGCCTCCCTTCCCCTGTGTCTTGCAGGTGCTGCCGGTGCTCGTGTATCGCCTGGAGCAGCTCGGGAATTCCATCTCCTTTAGTAGCCACAGTGGGAAGCACAGGCGGGATCCATAACAAATTGTCATCATCGGTGCTACGGCCATAAGAACGTGTTGGGTGGGCTAGCGTCAGAGTGGAGCGAAGTGCATTTAGCGTGTTCTCTGCGCCAGGTAAATCGGATTTATTAACAACCAGGATGTCTGCGATCTCCAGGATCCCAGCCTTTATGGCTTGCACGTCATCCCCCAAGCCTGGAGCATCAACCACAACTGTGGTGTGCGCGGTCCTGGCGATCTCGACTTCGGCTTGACCTGCCCCAACCGTCTCAATCAAGACCACCCCGAAGCCAGCTGCATCCAGCGCCTCCACAACCCCTGCAGTCGCTTTTGCAACGCCTCCTAGTGCACCACGGCTGGCCATGCTGCGGATAAAGATACCAGGATCTCCAGTGAGATCCCGCATCCGAATTCGATCACCTAGAATTGCACCACCCGTAAATGGGCTACTTGGATCCACAGCTACGATAGCCACCGTCGGTGGTTCGTTCCTCTTTCGAGAAGAGTCCTCGATTCCTCCCTCTCTGATTTCCTTTGCTAAACGATTAACTAGTGTTGATTTTCCGGTACCAGGAGCACCAGTGATTCCTACGAGATGAGCGCGTCCGGTAGACGGGTAAAGGATATTGAGCGCCTCCAAACCCTCTGGATCATCGTTCTCGATCCGTGTGAGCAAACGCGCAAGCGTTAGACGGTCACCCGAGAGGACCTGCTCTGCCAGACCTTCAGGATCCAATTTCACGGTCCTTTTTGAGAATCATGGATTGCCTGTTTAAAAGCCTCAATCACCGTCTGTGTATTGGTACCTGGACCGAAAACTGCGCTTACTCCAGCCTCGATCAGTCGAGGCTCATCATCATCAGGTATGATTCCGCCGAGGAGCACTGGAACCCCTCCCTGTCCTTGCTCATCCATCAATTCCAGGATGCGGGGAACAAGTGCCATATGCGCACCTGAAAGGATAGACAATCCTACAGCATCAACATCCTCTTGCAATGCGGCTTCCGCGACCATTTCAGGCGTCTGACGAAGCCCTGTGTAGATGACTTCCATTCCCGAATCTCGCAGTGCCCGCGCGATAACCTTTGCGCCTCGGTCATGGCCATCCAATCCCGGCTTAGCAATCAGCACTCGCAGCTTCTTTTCCATCATCACTCTTCCAGGAGTATGAGAGTTGGAACAAGCGGATTATACACCAGGCTTTGATTTGAGACCCCGATGCTAATCTTGAGGGTTAGAGACTGGAGACTAGGCGCTTTGCCTTCAGCAAAGCGTTAGAGACTAGAGATTGGAGAATAGCAAACAGAAGTCAGAATCCTAGGGTTCAGTTGATAAGTGAAAAGGTCGATAGGTCAAAACGTTATCCTTCTTGACTTATCAACTCATTCACTTCTTGACCTGTTTACGGATTCGCTGATTCCTGATCCCTAATCCCTGTTCACTCTGGTAAAGAGAACAAACCCATCGCATCCCTGACCCTACGCATAGTTTCCCCGGCTTCCCGACGCATCTTCCTAGTGCCATCGATGAGGATATCGTCCACCAGTCCAGGTTCCGATGCAAACTTTTCCCGCTTCTCACGAATCGGGTCGAGGAATTCGTTAATAGCCCGCGCCAGGCTCTTCTTCACCTCGACATCACCAACGGTGCCATCTCGGTAGCGTGTTTTAAAATCCTCCACCTCTTCTTTGTCAGGGTTGAAAGCATCGTGATAGATGAAAACCGGATTGCCCTCCACAGTCCCAGGAATATCCGCCCGGACTCGCTTCGGATCGGTGTACATGCCCATCACCTTCTTCTCGACAGTTTTGGCATCATCCGCTAGCATGATGGCGTTGTTCAAGGACTTGCTCATCTTTGCTTGACCATCGGTCCCAACCAATGTCGGAACGTCCCCAATCATCACGTCCGGGATTGGGAATACCTCCCCGTAGAGGCGGTTAAATCTGCGCGCTATTTCGCGGCTGATCTCAACGTGGGCTTCATTGTCCTTTCCCACTGGTACTAGATTGGCGCGGGGCAACAAGATATCAGCAGCCTGGAGCACAGGGTAACCCAGCAAACCGAATGGCATCTTCTCGAGATTCGCAGCACGGGCCATATCCTTAAGACTCGGCATTCGTTCTAGCCTGGGTACTGTTATGAGCATCTCGAAAATAAGATTGAGCTCGTAAGTCTCAGGGATTGCGGACTGCAAGAAGATCACGCTACGCTCAGGATCAATCCCTATAGCGAGATAATCCAGCACTAACTCTCGCACAATATCTTTCAACTCATCCACGTATTCCTTCTCTGGCCTGGTTGTGAGAGTGTGCAAATCAGCTATGATGAAGAAAGTCTCATAGGTATCCTGCAACTTGACACGATTTTCAAGCGATCCAACGTAGTGACCTAGATGCATCTTACCTGTCGGACGGTCACCCGTTAGAATCCGTCCTTTCTTATCCATGTTTCCTCCTTCCACCAAAGCACCTCCCTTTGATAGATGATCTAAAATAAAATCGCCCGTCCCCTCCTGGGGACGAGCGTTAATTGCCCGCGGTGCCACCCCGCTTAAGTGATCGAGTTGTTCAATTCATACTCGATCAACCTCACTCTAGCTGGACATGTCAGTGACCATGAAAACAACTCATGAAATGTCCACACCCATGATAACGGTAGGGTATCCGGCTCAGGTTAATCGGTTAATCCTTTCACCTTGCAGCTCTGGGACCCATTCAACACCGGCTTACAGGCAGGGTTCTCACCAAATCCCCGCTCTCTGGGCTACAGTTCCGGCGCTTACTTTTCCCCTTCACAGCCGTTGAATATTCTTTTGTCGGGTTCCCATCCAATACTACTTAGCTATGGGATGATTATAACTCAAGATAAGGTCCAAGCTTCGAAACGAGTTTTTTCTTCGGCATGTATCCTGTCAATCGCTCTACAGCTTGTCCATCAATAAACAGAATAAGTGTCGGAACGCCCATCACGCCCATCTTCATGGTTGTCTGAACGTTTGAATCGATATCAAGCGCATAAACACGTAGACTTTCCTGCCACTCCTGTGCTAACTCCTCGACGATTGGATCGAGTTGTTTGCATGGATGGCACCATTCCGCCCCAAAATCCACGAGAACTGCCCCATTAGTCTTTTCAACCTTCTCCTCAAAATCATCATCAGTAACCGCTGGCAAATTCGTCATTCCAGCCTCCATTGATCTTGAAAACCTACCCCTAATACCAGAGTCCACACAACAAATCAGGGGCAATATGCAGAGAATCCTAACGGGGGAACTATACGTTGTCAAGCACATAATAGGCTCGCTTGACGCACTTCTACGCCCATAGTATCATTAAATATACATTATTAGCACTCTCGATATGAGAGTGCTAACATCTGTAGAGGACCCTTTGAACCCGCTCACCGAGCGTCAGGAGACAATCCTGGCGCTGATCGTTCACGAATATGTTGAGACAGCCACACCAGTTGGCTCCAAGACGTTGGTTTCCAGATACAGTCTGGGAATCAGTCCTGCGACTGTCCGTAATGAGATGGTGGCTCTCACCGAAGCTGGTGTAATCACACAACCCCATACCTCTGCCGGACGTGTTCCGACAGAGATGGGATATCGCTACTTCGTCCGCAGGTTGATTGGTGACACTGAACTCAGCTCACAAGAGAAACGTACGATCAGCCATCAATTCCACCAAGCAAGACCTGAGGTTGATGAGTGGGTGCGACTTGCCGCTTCTGTGCTCGCCAAGCAATCCCGTGTGGCATCCGTTGTGACAACCCCCCACCCCGAACGGGCTGTATTCAAACATCTGGAGTTGATCAGCACTAGCGGCCGACTAGTCCTACTCGTCCTGGTACTGCAAGGCGGTGATGTTCGGCAGCAGATGCTCACACTTTCCGAGGTGATCGAACAGGAACAGCTCTCACAAGTTGCCACTGAGATCACCCAGTCTTGTACCGGAATGTATGCTGAAGCCGTCGCAGCCCAGGCACCTACATTTTCCGAACTAGGAAAAGAGGTCACATTGCTGGTCGCCGACGTTATGCTTCGTACTGACGCGGTTTCGGCCGGTGAGATCCATCGTGACGGTCTTACAAATGTATTAAACCAACCCGAGTTCACCGGATCCGAAAGTGCCCGCCAAGCGCTCCGCCTCCTTGAGGAACGCGGTTTTCTCGAAGAGGTCCTGGCAAAAGCGTTGAGTCCCCAAGTTGGCGGTGTACAGGTGGTCATTGGTGGTGAGGGCGCTTGGGAAGATCTTAAGGATTGTTCCATGGTCCTTGCCAGATACGGCGCCCAAGGCTACGCTACGGGTGCGCTGGGAGTACTCGGACCGATTCGAATGTCTTACGGTCGAATCATCTCCGCAGTGCAATACGTCTCAGGATTGATGAGCGATCTCGTTATTGAGACCTTTGCGAGTTGAATGCGGAAATTTAATACCATTGTAAATGAGGAGTCGAGGTAAACAGTGATGACACAATCAAAGGCTGAAGAGGAAAAAGCATCAAATGATGAAGAAACGATCTCATCCGAAGAGGCTGTTGACCTGGAGAAATTAGGCGATACCAAGGAACTCGAACCAATAGTGGAATTAACTCTTGAAGAGCAAGTAGCTGCATTAGAGCAGGAACTGCAAGAGGCAAATTCTAAAGCCGATGAATACCTCGACGGCTGGCTGCGCGCTCGAGCCGAGTTTTCAAACTATAAGAAACGTATTGAGCGAGAGCAAGCGGAGGGGCGTGCAAGGGTCACGCGGGAGATTATCTGCCATTATCTGGGCGTCATGGATGACCTTGAGCGGGCACTTAAAGAGCGTCCAAATGTTGTGGATGCAAATGCCTGGGCTAACGGAATCGATCTCATCTACAAGAAGATGGAGAGTATTTTGGAAACTGAAGGGGTTGAGGAGATCCAAGCAGAGGGTGAACTATTTGATCCCAATTTGCATGAAGCTATCGATCAACTGGAATCAGAAGATCATGATGAAGGAACCGTTGTTGAAGTTGTACAGAAGGGTTATCGTATCGGTGAACGTATCATCCGGCCAGCGATTGTCCGCGTGGCCATGTAGGAGAATGTATCATGGGTAAGATTATTGGCATTGATCTAGGAACAACAAATTCTGTTGCGGCAATCATGGAGGGAGGAGAACCCACCGTTATCACCTCTTCTGAGGGAGGACGCCTTTTCCCTTCGGTAGTTGCTGTTAACCCAAAGACTGGCGAGCGTCTCGTGGGTCAGGTTGCCCGAAGGCAGGCGATTGTTAATCCTGAGAATACCATCTTCTCTATCAAACGCTTTATGGGGCGGAAATTCAGTGATTCTGAGGTGCAACGAGCTTTAGAGTTTATCCCATATAAGGCGGGTGAAGCTCCAAATGGCGACGTACGTGTTTACATGGGCGGTAAGGAATATTCACCACCAGAAATCTCCGCGATGATTTTATCCAAGCTGCGCAAAGATACAGAAGCCTACACAGGGGAACCAATAACCCAAGCTGTGATAACGGTACCCGCCTACTTTAACGACTCCCAGCGTAACGCAACAAAGGACGCTGGCAAGATCGCCGGCTTGGAAGTACTTCGCATCATTAATGAGCCCACGGCCTCCTCCCTGGCCTATGGTCTGGATAAGAAAGAGGACGAGACCATCGCTGTTTATGACCTAGGTGGCGGTACCTTCGATATCTCCATCCTCGATGTCGGTGATGGCGTTTTCGAAGTTAAGGCCACCAATGGTGATACATTCCTTGGCGGCGACGATTTCGATCAACGAGTCATCGACTGGGTTGCAGGCGAATTCCAGAGACACGAAGGGATTGACATCCGTTCGGATCGACAAGCGCTACAGCGCCTGAAGGAAGCATCGGAGAAAGCCAAGGTTGAATTATCCAGTGTGATGGAGACTGAGATCAACCTTCCCTTCATCTCTGCGGATGCTACCGGACCCAAACACCTCAACATAAACCTCACCCGGGCCAAGCTTGAACAGCTAACAGAGGATCTTGTTGAGCGATCCATAGGTCCGTGCAACCAAGCATTGAGCGATGCAAATTTATCAACATCTGAGATTGATGAGGTAATTCTTGTTGGTGGGATGACACGCATGCCCGCCGTCCACGATGCGGTACGAGATTTCTTTGGCCGAGAACCCCATAAAGGCGTCAACCCCGATGAGGTCGTGGGAGTTGGGGCGGCGATTCAGGCAGGTGTTCTTGGAGGAGAAGTTAAAGACGTCCTTCTGTTAGACGTCACACCTCTGACTCTCTCCATCGAAACCTTAGGTGGTGTTGCTACTGCGCTCATCGAGCGAAACACGACTATCCCCACCCGCAAGAGCCAGATCTTCTCAACCGCTTCTGATAACCAGAACGAGGTTGAGATCAATGTCCTTCAGGGAGAACGCCCCATGGCTGCAGATAACAAATCCCTGGGTAAATTTACCCTGGACGGCATCCCACCAGCTCCACGAGGTGTCCCACAGATCGAAGTCACCTTCGATATCGATGCGGACGGTATTCTCAAAGTCAACGCCTCAGACAAGGCAACCGGCAGGAGCCAGCACATCACCATCACGGCATCCTCAGGTTTGAGTGAGGAAGAAGTCGAACGCATGCGTAAAGACGCTGAGATGCACTCCGCAGAGGATATCAAACGTAGGGAACTGGCAGAAGCTCGCAACGCGGGTGACAATGCCGTGTACAGCGCTGAGAAGCTACTCCGAGAACATGGAGATCAATTATCTGACCAACATAAATCCGAGCTGCAAGAGAAAATCCAAGGTGTTCGTTTTGTGCTCGAGGGCGAAGACTCCGATACGCTTCGATCAAGAACAAGCGAACTTCTCGACATGATTCAACAAACCGGTGCCCAAATCCATCAACAGGCGGCGCCTGGAGAGACGCGTCCATATGAGGAAGGCACTGACGAGCCAGGTACTGAGGGGCCAAGCCCCGATGATGACTACGTTGAAGGTGAATTTAAGGAAACATGAGTGACAAAGACCTAAACTGAGAGAACATTTGTCGGTCTTTAAGTCTGTAGACAAAATGGCGGAAAAACGCGATTACTATGAAATTCTAGGAGTAAACCGCGGCGCGAATGCCGATGAGGTTCGCCGCGCCTATAGGCGATTAGCAAAACAGTATCACCCCGACGTGAACAAGGAACCGGGTTCTGAGGCAACGTTTAAAGAAATCAATGAGGCATATGCCGTACTCTCAGACAATGAGCGGCGAGCCGCATACGATCGCTTTGGTCACGCCGGATTGGAAGGGATGTCGATGAATTTCGATTTCGACTTCCCATTTGGTGACCTTTTCGAGGAGTTCTTCGGATTCGGGATGGGAACGCGCGGACGCCGTCGCCGTGCACCACGAAGAGGTGCTGATCTCCGCTACAACCTCAACCTGAGCTTCGAAGAAGCAGTATTCGGCGCTGATAAAGAGATCGAACTTACCCGAATGGAGTTTTGTTCCGTATGCAACGGTTCGGGTGCAGAGCCTGGGACGACACCGGTTCGCTGTTCAACCTGTAATGGATCGGGCGAGGTACGGCAAACCCGGCAGACTTTCCTAGGATCGATGGTGAATGTAACCACATGCCCCACCTGTGGTGGTCGCGGTGAAACCGTTACAACACCTTGTCATCATTGCAATGGTCGCGGACAAGAACGTAATACAATCCAACAGGTCGTCTCAATTCCCGCCGGGGTCGATAATGGTACCCAAATTCGCCTGGTAGGCGAGGGCGAACCCGGTGTTTATGGAGGACCGAAAGGTGATCTGTACATCGTAATCAGAGTCAAGGCACACCGATATTTCCGGCGGAGAGAATCTGACATCCTTCTGGATCTTGCCATAAATGTCGCACAAGCCACCCTAGGTGCAGAAGTACAGATCCCCACAGTTGACGGCGAGGAAACCATTAAGATTCCTGCAGGTTCTCAACCTGGCAAAGTCATCCGGCTTAAGGGGAAAGGCATCCCTCACCTCAGGCGTAACGGTCGTGGAGACCAGATCGTGATTCTTTCGGTCGACATCCCGCGTTCTTTGAACGCTAAACAGCGTGAACTTTTCGAAGAGCTTTCCGAGACCATGGGGACGGAAGCCCAACCACAAGAGATGAGCCTGGTTGATCGACTGAAGGATCTCTTTGGAGGTCTGGCCAGTTGAGATGGCTTGAAATCTCCTTTACGCTTACAGGTGAATTAGCCGAACCGGTTGCAGACCTTCTTGCTCGCTATACTTCCCAAGGCATTGTAATTGAGAGCACTTCCATTAATGACGACGAGGGTATTGATCCTGTTTTGTTACGCGCATACTTGCCGGAGGATGAGACACTGCTAGAGAAAAGATCTGCCATCGAAGAAGGAATCTGGCACCTTGGACAGATCTCCGAGATCCCACCACCCCAAATGAAATTCATTGAAGAGCAGGAGTGGGAACACACCTGGAAAGCTCACTATAAGCCGATCCGCCTTGGCGAACGATTATTAATAATCCCAGCATGGGAGCCAGTGATGGAACCTGGTCGACTGCCTATCCTTATCGATCCTGGGATGGCCTTTGGAACAGGAACCCATCCAACGACGCAGTTGTGCCTTATAGCACTCGAAAACTATGTCATACCGGGTCAACACGTCCTTGATATCGGCTGTGGGTCGGGGATTCTGAGCATCGCCGCAGTTCGACTAGGCGCCTCCCGAGTTCTCGCCGTAGATCTCGATGCAATGGCGGTCAAACACACTATCGAGAATGCGGAACGCAATCAAGTGGCTGAATACATCACTGCACGTCAGGGACCTATCAATGAACTCCTGAATGAAAAACCTGAAGGCCTGGTTCCAGCGCCCCTGGTGGTTGCCAATATCCTTGCGAAAACGCTCATAGACCTACTCGAACACGGCTTATCTGAAACGTTATGCTCCGAAGGGATACTTATTCTCTCTGGTATCCTGGATCATCAGGTTGAGGCAGTCCAAGAGACCTGTGAAAACCAAGATTTACGTATGATTGAGCTTCTTGAAATGAATGATTGGCGGGCCTTGATCGCAAGAAAAATACCACCCACACGTTAATGTGGGCGGTATTGGCGTTTATTATTGAGATCAAAAGAAGGGAATATGCCTAACCAGTGTCTACACTTGGACTTCGCTTCTTGAAACGATAGGTTATTCGACCTCTTGTAAGGTCATAGGGCGAAAGCTCCACTTTGACACGATCACCCAACAAAATGCGAATGTAATACTTCCGCATCTTACCGGATAGGTAGGCCAGCACTATGTGGCCGTTGTCTAACTCAACGCGAAATTGCGTGGCTGGTAAGGCCTCAATCACAGTACCTTCAACTTCAATCTTCTCTTCCTTCTTCGGCATTAATCTCTCCTGGAGATGAAATGACTCTCATCCCAACTCTGGACTCCAAGGAGTTAATCTCGCCTAGAATCCATCTTACGTTGTCGTCTCTTAAGCCTCCGGATAGCCTTTTTACGATGGATCCTTCTCAGTTCACTCTTCGATACAAACCATCGCTTTCGTCGAACTGTACTCAAGATTCCACTCTTAGCCACTTTCTTCCTGAAACGCTTAAGCAACTGATCCTGGCTCTCATTCGGCCGCAGGATCACTGTCGGCATACGATCTCACCTCCCATCATCTTCAACTTCCAATACCGTTACTGGCGGTATGACTTCCTCTGTTTGAATTAATTCCAGACTCATTCGTTCTCGTTCGGGATCAAATGCGATCACTCGAACCTGGACGCACGTACCACGCTCGGGTAATTGAGGAGACTTTGAAATTCTGACCAAGCCCTCAATTCCATAATTAACTGAGACATACAGCCCAGAACTTGCCTGACGTGAAACCACTCCATCCAATTCCAGTCCGGGCTGAATACGTTCTGCTGCCTCGATCCATGGACTAGGCTGCAGCCTCTTTAGACTTAAGCCAATCCTGTTGGCCACCGGGTCCAAGCGGATGATTATAACTTCAACCTCTTGCCCGATTTCGAGCACTTGACCCGGATCTTCGACATGTTCCCAAGCAAGCTCGGAGATATGGATCAAACCATCGGCACCGCCAATATCCACAAAAGCTCCAAATTCTCTCAAGCTCGTTACTACACCGTTCAGCTTCTCGCCTTCTTTAAGCGATTCAATGATCCTCGCCTTCTGCTCCTGTCTCCATTGCCGGATGGCTTTTCGCTCAGATAAGACCAACCGATGCCGCTGAGGATCCACTTCTAAAACCTTGAAAGGCATTATCCGCCCAACAAGACCGCCAAGGTGTGTGGCCCTGTCTGCCTCGTTGAGGCCACGCGGTAAGTCGCTTAAATGCGAAGCCGGGACAAAACCGCGAAGTCTACCAAACGGCACGATCATCCCTCCACGGTTGAAGCTTATGGGTGCCGCCTGGAAGATGGCGTCGCTTTCAAGAAGACGCTTTGCTTTCAACCAATCACCACTCTCCCTCGCCTGTGAGACGGATACGACGAGATTGCCATCCCCATCGACTGGGTCGACAACCATGACTGCAATTTCATCACCAACAACCAACTCCGAATCACCTTCAGGAAGTCGGTCAAGATCCGATCTTGGAATGACTCCATCTCGCTTCAAGCCAAGATCGACGATTACTCCTTGAGGTTGAACGACAATGACCTGGCCGGTCATCAGACTGCCTCTTTGCGGATCATCGACCGCGTGGACTTCAGAAAGAAAGAGTTCTAATGCCTTCGCATCGTCCATTTGCTTCTTCCGTATAGAAACAAAAAAGCCTGATCTCCAAGACCGTCAACCGACCAGGCCCATCTCACGCACCAGCGCTCATTCGTAGGGACTTATTACCTTCTGGCCTGCTCCTTCTCTTACTACAACGGCACAAACCTACGCCATCGAACGTGATGATTATACATGCCAGAAACTTGATTGTCAATTGACGTACTGGTGGAATGGATGATGCGTGTTGAAAGGACTACTTACTCAGGCTCATCCAGCAAGACTTTGTCAACCCCCCTGTCCACTTCCCAGGGGTACACAATGTAAGCATCCGTGATCGCAGCAAAATAATCAGGCCGGGCTTGAGAAAATAGGCTGCGGTAAGGATTAAAGTGAAGCACACAAGTGTAGGGTACCCCACCAGCAGCTGAAATCCTATTTTTAACTGCCGTTATGGTCCTTCCGGAGCCCCACACATCGTCGACCACCAATACACGGCGCCCCGAAATGTGTTCGTCTTCCGCAAATTGGATGAACTCAGGCCAAGCCATCAACTTTGCGCTCTCCCGCTCGATTTCAAATGGGAAATCCACCGCAGCAGTAAGCACTATTTCGATATCCAACGCCTCGCAAAGCATTCCGCCAGGAACGATCCCCCCGCGAGTGATGATCACCATCGCATCAAAATCGACGTCGAATTGTGGTTTGAGGTGATCGATCAAGGCGCCAACGTCGTTCCAGGTTAATAATTCTCTCCGTCTCGCCATTTACAATTATCCATCAGGTAGAATGCAACATGACATCATATCATTAGGATTTTATCCGCACAAACGCACAACCTACATTGGAGTTATTCCCCATTCAATGGACACTACCCAGATCAGTATTGCTTTTCGGTGTGATGTGGGCCCCTGTAGTAGCAACTTATTGGGGAGCACCCATATTTCATTCACTCTAAGGTAACTCTTTATTGGCAGAATAATCAGGTTCAGAGTAGAAAATTGAAAACGATGTACTCACGACTGAAAATCCGTGGTGGGAATTTGGTGAAACCTGAATTATTGACCCTCTTTTTCCAGCACTAAGCGAGCTAACTCAAGGAATTCCTGCCATTCCTCCTTAAAGAAGTGAAGTGTGACAGCGCCAAATTCCAAATGATAGGTGATTTCCCCGTCCCCTTCTTCTGCCTTCCATGCAAGGTAATTCATCGATTCTGCGATGGTTTCCGTCTTAATGCTTATTTCCTCATCCATCATCCGCTCCATTCATCTTTTCCGCACTCTCGCAGCCACTCGCAGATATTTCCGTCGGCTTTTTTTTTTACTCCATCTACGAATTTGGAAGTTGAATACCCAATCATACCAGTGTATCTCATGTTTCTTGTTCAAACGCGATAAGAACATCATTCAAGGCCACAAGACTTGCGCCGGCGTACTTACCAGCATCCAGCCCGGGCACTGAATAGCGGCGTTCCACGAGGTTAGACTCAAAATCAGGTTTGTTGAGGACCTCATTCGTGGCATCCTTCACCATTCTTCGGCGTTGATTATCCCAATTTATCACCTCTTGTGTCCAGAAAATCCTATAAGCAAATTCGGAAGATTCCCTTTCGTCCATTGCCTCCTTCTTGCCTAACCTTCGTATAGCTTTGCGTACCGTTGTCATTATGACCTCGCTTGATTCCGCTCATTATTCATAACACCATATCCAACCAAGCTTCGCGCTAAGAGGCTAACCAAATCTACCTGTATTTTTCCTCCTGCGGAAGAACTTCCAAACCTGGCGGTTTATTACTAATTCGTTCTCTGAATTCTCCTAGAATTACTATAGCCAGGGCCAGCACAATCATCCCAGCCACTACAATGAAGGTATCGCTCAGCGCACCTACCTGAATATCTGCAGGTGCATTTGTTGCACCTCCTTGAAGATCTTCTCCAATTAGAATTGTAACCCGGCTAACCCACAAAGCACCGAGAACTGCAATTCCCGTAGTCTGACCGAGAGTACGAGTGATGGCCAAGAGGCCAGAGGCGATGCCAAGTCGTTTCGGTAAAACCGATCC
>JABAOH010126947.1_pt1 | contig 24078 bp, 20 predicted proteins | sample 7062181 | NCBI WGS metagenome assembly JABAOH01 (sample SAMN14538630, study PRJNA623070) | marine sediment metagenome | biome: marine biome [ENVO:00000428]; feature: marine pelagic biome [ENVO:01000023]; material: deep marine sediment [ENVO:00002113]; isolation source: pool of 5 deep marine... | reverse complement strand
CGCGCTTCGACAGGCCGCTGTCCGCCTGCTGCACGTCCTCGCCGCCGAGCATCCGGCGGACGATGGCGATGCCGGTGCGCGACAGCTGGACGCCGCCGACGACATAGTCCTCGAAGGCCTCGCAGGCGATCGGCATCCAGCGACGCGTGACGTCGAGCATCGCCTCGGCATAGACGCGGATCTCGTACTGGGCGTGGCGGTCGGCGCGCAGCGACAGGAAGTGCAGCAGGTTGTGCAGGTCGATCTTCCAGTACCACTGGGTATAGACGTTGAGCGGCAGGTTCATGCGGGCGAGCTCGCGGGCGAGGCCGTGGCGGCCCGGGTCGCGCACGTTGCCGTCGGCGTCCTCGTTCAGCATCTCCTCGTAATGGGCATAGCATTGCGCGGCGTCGTCCTGCAGCAGCTGCAGCACCCGCGCGGCCTCCGCACCTTCCAGCACGTCGCCGCGGCCCTGGCGGTTGGTCGCCGACTGCGCCGCGAGCTGCTCCGGCGCCGGGATGTAGAACTCGCGGTCGAGGATCGAGTAGCGCGCCGAGTACTCGTTGACGTTGGCGGTGCGGTGGCGGATCCACTGGCGCGCCACGAAGATCGGCAGCTTGACGTGGAACTTGATCTCGCACATCTCGAACGGCGTCGTGTGCCGGTGGCGCATCAGGTAGCGGATCAGCCCGCGGTCGTTGGAGATCTGCCGCGTGCCCTTGCCGTAGGAGACGCGCGCCGCCTGCACGATCGCCGCGTCGTCGCCCATGTAGTCGACGACCCGGACGAAGCCGTGGTCGAGCACCGGGATCGGCTCGTACAGGATGTCCTCCAGCTCCGGCACGCAGGCCCGCCGGGTCTCGCCGCGGGCGGCGCGGTGCTGGTCGATCTCGGCCTTCTGTTCGGGGGTCAGCGGCATCGGTCCTCCCTGTCGTCGTGTGCGCTTCCGTTATAGGCCCTTGCGGCGGCCTCAGGAAGACTCTGCATCGGTCGCCGGTGCCACGTAGATCGGCACCGATCACTTCGATCCGGCCGGTTTCTCCCAACCCAAGGCGACCGCGTCGATCAGCGGTTGTTCCCGGATGGTCTCGTCGACCCGCCATGCTCTGTCCGCGCCTTGCACCAGCGGCAGGACGATGCGCGCGGGCGGGCGGCGCGCCACCGCCACCAGCCCGATCACCGCGTCGCCGTGGAAGCCGGCGGCACGTATCAGGACCTCGCCGCCGAGTTCGCCCTCGACCTGCAATGCGCCAGGATCTGGTCGACCCGGACCAGCGCCGGCATCGGCACCGCGTGCCCCGGCCATGTCGGGCCGTTTCGCGGTGCGCCTCAAGGGGCACCGGGCATCAGGGCGAACCGTGCGACGACGGGGTAATGGTCCGATCCGCCCGCGTTCAGGACCGCCGCCCGCCGGAAGTCCACGCCGCGGCCGAGGATATGGTCGACCCGCGCGATCGCGAGGCCGAAGCCCACGTCGCCTGGCCAGGTCGCCGCGCAGCGGCTGCCGGGGACGCCGCAGGCGTTGCGGAAGCCGGCTTCGGCCAGGATGGCCAGCGCGGCCTGGCCGTCCCATTCGTTCATGTCGCCGACGATGATCGCCGGCATGGTCGCGGACTCGATATGCCGGAGCAAGGCACGGACCTGGCGCATGCGGATCGTCCTGTTCAGGTAGTAGCGGTCCGTCATGCTGTCGTATCCGCCGAACCGGGCCAGCGGCGGCACGAGATGCACGCAGGCCACGCGAACCGGTCCGGCAGCGGTCTGCATGGTGGCCGCAACGGCGGGCAGATATGACAGGCCGAGTGTCAACAGCCGGGCATCCGTCAACGGGAACCGCCCGGCAATGCCGATGCCGTGCACACCCGGGCCGGGCACGAGAACGCGGTGGGGATAGACGGGCGCAAACCGCTCCTCGAAGAGGTCGGCGAAGGCCGGCGTGATTTCCTGAAGGCATACCAGGTCCGGCGATGCCGCGGCGATGGCGTCGAGCACGTCGCCGGTGGGCCGTCCGCCGAGGAGCACGTTGAACGACATGACGGACAGCGTCCCCGGTTCGGCGACGGTTTCCGCCCAGTCCGAGGCATTCTGGCGAATGTGGCCGCTGCACGCGGCCAGCGCAAGCGCCGCGAACAGCAACATCGTGGCCCGGGTTCGACCGATCTCTCGCATCTTCAAAAATCGCGTCAAAAGGTTTATATTACTCCTGTCGGCTCTGCCGACTATGGCGATAAACGCCTTGTGGAATAAGCGTAGCGGACCCGGGGGCAGTACCCGGCGCCTCCACCAGATTCCGGCCGGCGCCCTGCGAGATACGGCTGCCGGCCCCAATGGGGGCGAAACAGGATCGACGCGCGTGGTAAAGGCTTGGCTTTCGCTCGGCATGGTACCACCGTTATCGGGCCATTTTCACAAGTGCCAACGATAATGAGATGGCGCTCGCTGCCTAATATAAACAGGTAAGCGCGGCCCGGGGGGCGCCGGGCAACAGAAGCCCCCCAACCTTGTCGCTTTGCGGGAGCCGCGGTTCCTGTTAACCAGTCAGCTTCCGTTAACCCGGTCTGAAACATAATCGCAACCATGTCCGACGATCCGCTGCCATACGGGCTGTATTACCGCGACGCGCTGCGCGGGATCATGCGACGTGCGATGTCCGTGGTTGCCGAGCAGGGTCTTCCTGACGACCATTATTTCCACATCACGTTCCGGACCAACCATCCCGGGGTCGCGATGCCGCGCGCCCTGCAGGCGCAGTATCCGACGGAAATGGCAATCATCCTGCAGCACGTGTTCCACGATCTCGAAGTGGACGATGCCGGATTTTCCGTCACCCTCTCGTTCAACCGGGTGCAGCGGCGCCTGATGGTCCCCTTCGACGCGGTTACGATGTTCCAGGACCCACCGGCGAACGTTGTGCTGACGTTCCTCGACGCGGAGCAGATGCTTGCCGCGCAAGCCCCGGCCGACACCGATGACAGCGACCGGGATGGCGCCGAAACCGACGCCGATGTGCCTGCGGAGTCGGCCGACCACGCAACTGACGAACGTGGCAACGTCATCGCCATCGATACCTTCCGGAAACCCTGAGTCCGACCGGGCGTTCCTTTCACCCCGGACGAACGGTGCAAGGCGACGGAGATTTCGCCAGTTTTCGTACGCGCGCCCATGCAGATATCTAGAATTAATCGAAAATTCGTGATAGATTTGTCACAAGTGCCGTCGTTTTATAGTGAAATCAAGGCACTCAGCTAGGGGTACGAAGAATGAAGACGTCGTTTGTCGTTGNNTGCAGAAAAGGTTAAGCCGACAGGCTCCGAGTTCAACCAGGCCCTGTATCAGGGTTACGTCAGCCTTGCCAAGGACGAGTACAGGGAGGGCGATTACCGCGATTCCGATAAATTCGCCGGTCGCGCCAAACAGGCGGGAACCGGAGGCTCGGTCATGCCCGAGGAGGTCGCGGCCCGCAAGCTGCCTGCCGACAAGGCCGGCGAGTTGACCGATGCGCGTGCCAGCCTGGTGGCAGCGCTTGACGGCGGTACGCGTGAGCGCGATCCCGTACGCGCAGCCTCGGCCCAGGTGATGTTCGACTGCTGGATGCAGGAGCAGGAAGAGAATCGCCAGCCTGAGGACATCGCGCGCTGCCGCGACGGGTTCTATGCGGCGCTCGAGGGCAGCCAGCCGCCTCCGCCGGTGGCGGTGGTCAAGCCGAAGCCCGATGCGGTCCGGTTTGTCGTTTACTTCCCGACCAACAAGGCGGAACTGGACAGCAACGCACAGCAGGTGATTGCCGAGGCCCAGGCCGCGGCGGCGAAGCTCGGCCAGCCGGTCGTGAAGATCTCCGGCAACACCGACACCGTCGGTTCGGCGACGTACAACCAGAAGCTCTCGGAAATGCGCGCCCAGGCCGTCGCGAAAATGCTCGCCGGCGCCAATGTGAAGGTGAAGGCGGTCGTGACGGAAGCGCATGGCGAAACCCGTCCGGCGGTCATGACGGGCGATAACACGGCCGAGCCGCGCAACCGTCGCGTGGAAATCATCCTCGAGCCGTAATCGAAGACTCGCCGGGCAGGTCTGTCCGGTGCGGGCCGCAGACCGGGGATCCGATCTGCGGCCCGATCCGTTTGAACGGCCGACCGTCAGGGTGCGCTTGCGGCAGGTCGTGCCAGGGTGTGGCGTCTAGGACTTTTTCTTCGGCTTGGCCTTTGCCGCCGATTTTCCGCCTGATTTTGCGGATTTCTTGGATTTTGACGTCGTCTTCTTTTTTGCTGTCGTCTTGGTCCTGGTCGTGGTCGGCTTCTTCTCCGGCTTCGCCTTTCCGGTCGCTTTGGCGACTGGCTCCGGGCCGTCCGCTGCCGGCTCGGTCGGGTCCGGTTGCGGATCGTCCGCCGACGCTTCGGGCGTGTCGGACTCTGTGTTTCCACCGGCCTTGCCGCGAAGCTTGTTCCACCAGCCAGAGGTGATGCCGCCGAATTCGCGCTCCGATATCGGCGCCTGTTCCGGACCCGCGGATTCGGTCTTGTCCGATGGTTCCGGGTCGTCGCTCCCCGGTTCGCGCACATCGGCGTCTGCTGCCGGGTCGACTTCGGGCCGCGCTTCCGATTCGGGAACGGGAGCGCCTGCCGGCATTTCCGGCGGCGCATCGGGCGTTGCCGGCGTTCCCGCTTCAGCCGCCGACTCCTCGATCGGCAGGTCCGGGGCGGCATCGAACAGCTCCGGCAAGTCGGTTGCCGGTTCGCGCGGTTCGGCGCCGGCATCCGGCCCGCGGTCCGCCTCCATCGGCGCGGACCGGTGCGCCGGGTCCGCAGGGTCCGCCGGCGCCGGAGGCGGCAGATCGGATGCGGCCTCGACCGGAACGTCGATGTCGACGGGCGGCGCCTCTTCGGCGGGCGGGGCGTCGCGGTGATCCATCACGCGGGCGGCCCACTCGGCGTCTTCCTTCGCCATCTCGTCGCGTGCGATCTCGACGGTTTCCTCGTCGGGCTCGCGCATCCGGTACGTGACATGCCCGGCCTTGCGGGCCTTCTCCTCGAGCACCTCCTGCCAGCGCTCGGCAATGGGCCGGCGCTGACGACTCGCGCGCTTGCGGGCCTTGATGTCGTCCTCGCCGGTGTCCGTCGCGGCACCGAAGACGCCCTCGGTTTCCGACTCGTATGCGTTGAGGTCTGTCATCAGGGCCGACAGCTGGTGCGCCCGGGCATCCCCACCCTCCGACTTGGCGACGGCCGCGCTCTTGCGGCTCCTGCGCTCCTCGACGGTCAGCATCGGGGTGGCTTCAATGATCTCGGTCTTCAGGATACGTCCCACGTCGAGAACGACCAGAAGATTGCCGCGCAGGCGATAGATCCCCGAACAAAGCCGCCGGACATTGTCCTCCATCGTCGACGGCGCCTTGTCGAAATCGTTCTTCGGCAACGTGCGGACGTCGCCGATGGCATCGACGAGCAGCGTGTAGAGGTCGCCCTTGTAGTCGACCGTCACGCCCATCTGGCTCTCCCAGGGCACCTCCTCGTGGTTGCCGAGGAGTTTGCGAAGATCGACGACCGTGACGATGCGGCCGCGCAGATTCAACACGCCGGCGATGGCGGACGGCGCCAGGGGTACCGGCGTGATCTTGGACGCTTCGACGATGTCCTGGACCTGCAAAATCGGAATGCCGAACAGCTGGTTGTCGACGACCATCGTCACCAGCTGGTCTTCGTTGTCGCCCACAATCGTGGTTTCCGCGATGGTCGCCACCGTAGCCATAGGTCGTTACCCCTTTGTTTTCGGCCCGTCATGGCCGGCTCGGCCCCCGTTCGGGGGACGGCCGCCAACGGTGAATTCCGCATCTGATGGCGGCACCATATTTTATTTTCATTAACACTGCGTTTAAATCGGCCAAAATTGGCATGCATTCGCCGAATTTCCAGGGCCCCTGGCGCCCGGAACCGCCGTTCGGAGGTCCCCATGAAACAGCCGCACACGGGTCGCGATAAGACGTCCGAAACGTTTACGCAGACGGACCGCGATGACCAGGCGCTCCGAAAGCGATCGGTGACGGTGGCGGGGCACAGGACCAGCATATCGCTCGAAGAGGCGTTCTGGGCCGAGCTGCACCGCGTTGCGGCGGTGCGAGGGCAGAGCGTAAGCGCGCTCATCACCTGGATCGACCGGCAACGCCGTGGCAATCTTTCCAGCGCCATTCGGGTGTTTGTTCTGAAAGAATCCGCTGCCCGGCGCGAGCCTGCCGGACCAGCCCCCGGACGATCTTCTTGATCCAGAAGGACGAGCGCTGCCTTACGGGCCGGACTCCAGATCTATCGGCGTCGGCGCGACTGGCTCTACGGGCACGACAGGCGCCGCTTCGGGCGGCGGTGCATCGTCGTCACCCTCGTCGACAGCCGGGCCGGACAATTCGACGATCGGATCTTCAAGCGGCCCGCGAAATACGGCGACCAGTTCGGGCGGCTCCGCATTGTCCTGGCCGCGCCGCAACGTCGTCGTCGAATCGATACGCCAGGCGGACAAATCAACTGCGCCAGTGGTCATGGCGCGCACGCTGCCGGCGTCGAGAAGCAGATCACCGGTGCGCAGGATTCCGTTTTCGATCCGGAGGAGCCCGCTCATTTCCGCCGTGGAGCCGGCAAAGGCCTTCAGCAGCAAATCGGCGGCATTACCCACCGCGCCGGCAGGGATCGATTCATCGCCGCGCCGCCGTGCCCGCAGATTTCCCGAGAGCGTGGCGCTCCCGCGCATAGAGGATACCACGTCGTAGGGGTCCTGGCCCCTGGCCGAGAAGGCGAGGGAAAACGAAATTGGTCCGTCCAGTCGATCGAGCGCGACGAGCGCGGCAAGTGCGGGCCGGGCCGCGATGTCTCGCCCTGCGATCGCCACCACGATTTCCGGCGGCGATACGCTTGCATCGATTCGGCCGGAAGCCTCAATTTCTCCTTCGAACAGGCGACCGGTGAGGCGTTCCACCGTCAACACGCCGTTCGACAATTCGCTGCGGAGTTCGAACCCATCGAGGCGCAGGGCGTCGCGCTGAACAGTACCGGAATGAAGCGTGAGATCCAGATCAAGCCCGCGCAGAGCCGACAGGTCGAACGCTTCGCGGGACCATCGTGCACTGCCCCGGCGGGTCGGCAGGGCCGTGTCATCCGCATAGCCCGGCACAGCGGGCAGCAGCCGCACCAGATCGAGGCGCCCTGCGGTCAACGCGACGATCGCAGCCGGACGGTCGCCTCGGTAATCGACGTCAACCCGGCCGGCGACCTTCATGTCGCCGAGAGTCGCGTCCAGATCCCTGATTTTCAGGGTGTCCGCCGTTCCGGACAGGGCGAACGTCATGGCAATCGCGCCGCTCTCGCCCGGCGGCCGGTCCGGCGCGAACAGGGCGATCACCGTGTCGGCATCTGTGTGTTGGGCGGACACCACGAATTCGAAACCGGTTGCGCCGGTCCCGCGCGTCACCGTGCCCTCCGCCCGCGCTCGGCCGCCGGCAATATCCAGTGTCCCGGCGACGGAGACCTTTTCGATCGTGCCCGTAGCGCGTGCCCCGAGGCGGAACCCGCCGACGCGGGACGCGTAAGTGCCTGGCTGCAGCTTCATGAACCGGCCAAACCGTTCTGCATCGCCGACATCCAGGGAAACCTCGAGGTCGCCGCGCGGCTGTTCGTCCACGTCATCGATCGTCCCGGATACCGTTAGCGCGCCGCTGCCGAGATCCGCTATCGACAACTTGCGCAACAGGACATTACCGTCGAACAGACGTGCGTCGAGCACAGCTTGCGAGGCGGACTGACCACCCAGTGTCAACGTGCCGACGGATACCGCGAGATTGGCGTCGAAGCGACCGGCCATAGGGAGCCGCCTGCCGCCCTCCCTGCCTTCCGAGTCGTCGGTGAGTATCCGGCGCGGCAGGTAGGCGTCGAGTTCGAACTGGTCCAAATCGAGCCGCACCCCGAACGATGGGCGCGCCCGCCGCGCGATCGTCGCAGCACCGTTCATCCGTGTTGCGTCAAGCCGTCCCGCAATGTTCGTCAGATGGACGGCGTCCGGAGTCACCGCAATCCTGCTTGTGAGTGAAAAGCTGCGCAAACGATCGGCGGGCAACTCGTCGGCTGCCGTTCCCGCCCAGATCAGCGCGCCGCGGAGGTTATCCGAGATCACGGCGAGATCGCCGTCCCACCGCGGTCCGGACGCGCCGCCGCTGAAAGCCGCCGACAACGTCACATCGGTCCCGCCCGGCAATGTCATCGCCATCCGTTCGATCACCGTGCCATCGGGGCCGAGCTTGACGGATGCCCCGATGTTACGGATCACACCGCCGCGCCAGCGGGCGGCCCTGACCGACAGATCGAGATCGGCCATGAATCCGGAAACCGGACCGGCCCAGCTCCAACCGGTTTGCCTCGCCCCGCCCTTGTCGCCGCGCGGCGGCCTGCCCTGAAGCTCCGTTACCACATCATCGATCTGCATCATCCCGACGACCAAGTGTCCATCCAAGGCCGGGATCTCATCCAGAACGAGTCGGGCTTCGCCTGTTCCCCTGATATCGCCGTAGGTGACCGCGATATCGTGAAGCGACACGGCATCCCGGCCGAAGGTGAACGTGGAATCCGCTGCAGCCTTCCAGGCCGGCAGCATCGGCCCTTCGCCCCCGGCCAACAGCAATCGGAGTCGCTCCGCATCGGTGGCAGTCAGCTGAACTGTTCCACTGGCTGATCGAAGGTCTGCGCTCAACCGGCCGGTCACCGCCAGCGTTCCGACACCGCCGCCGATATCGATTGCGCCCGAGACTGCCGCCATCCGGTCACGTTCGAATCGACCGACGCTGGCCGTCAGATGGTACGGCACCCCCTTGAAGACGGCACTTGCCTGCATGCGGCTGACGCCGGCCGATCGCCCCAGGCTCACGGTCGCGTCGACGGCATCCAGCCGCCGCGGCTCTGCCCCCGCAGCCCGCCACACCAGGCGGCCGTTCGAAACGAAAACCGAATCGACGGACAGACCTGCGGCCAGACGGCCGGGCAGGGTATCCCGCTCGACCCGCACGAAGTTCCAGTTGTCGCGGCCGTCCGCCGTGGTCTCTAGGGTCAGCACCGGGTCGACAAGCGAAAGCGAACGCACCGCGATGCGGCCCGCGATGAGGGGGGCGAGGGCCAGTTCCATGTGCAGCTCGCCGATGCGAAGCATCTCGGGCTCGACGGCGCCGTCGATGCTGGCGACGCCGATTCGCTTCACGGTAAGCCGTGGCAGCGGGAGGATCGACAGATTGAGGTCGCCCGCGATCGTGACCTGTCGACCCGTGGCCCTGGCAATGGCGACGGCCACGTCCTGTCGATAGGAATTCCAGTCGACAAAGGCCGGCGCGACCAGCAACGTGCCGAGAACGATCAGGACGATGACAAGGGCGGCGAGCAGGGCTTTCTTCAAGAACGGCTCCACGCGGCAGACGGTTCCGTTACCGGGCCGGATGCTGTCATTGGCGCTTGCGGAACGAGCGATATCCCGTAAGGTAGGTGATCGCCTGACTGCGATCAAACATGCCCGTATGAGTGGGCAGGAGAATGGCCAAAATGGCGGAGATTGTCAGCCTCAATCAGTACCGCAAGGCGCGTGAACGAGCGAAGGCCGAGCGCGAAGCGTCACGGAACCGGGTGCGCTACGGTCGAACGAAGGTCGAGAAGGACCGCGAGGCGGCCGAACGCGACATGCAGGCGAACAGGCACGACGGCAATTGTCTGGAGCGCTCGGAAGGCCCGCCGGATACCGATTGATCCGGCATACCGGCCCGGCTCGCCGGCGCGGGGCGACGCCGTCACGGGCAGGTTGAGGAGGGGCAGCATCAGGCGATGGGCAACGCAACAAGCGCAAAAATTGAACGCACGCCCGGGATTCGCGTCGTCGAGACCGATCAACCCTGGGCCTGGCTTGCCGCCGGGTGGCGGGATTTCCGCCGCGTGCCGGGGCTCAGCGTTGCGTACGGCGTCGCGTTCAGCGCGGTCGGATATGTCCTGACCTACTGGTTGTACACGGCCGGCGCACCCTATCTGATCCTGCCGGCCACGGCCGGATTCGCGTTGATTGGGCCGGCCGTTGCGGTCGGATTGTACGAAATCAGCCGGCGCCTGGAGAGGGGCGAGCCCGTCGCGCTTCGCAAGATCGGATCGGCGGTGCTGGCCCGCGCCGACACGTTTGCCGCCATGGGGCTGGTCCTGATGCTGTTCTTCCTTGCGTGGATGGAGATCGCATTGCTGATATTCGCGTTCTTCTTCAGCGACCAGCACATCATCGCCGGGAATTTCGTCGAGCAGGTGTTCTTTGCCCCCGAGAGCCTTCCATTCCTGATCACCGGTACCGTTGCGGGCGGAATCCTGGCCGCTGCCGTCTTCACGATCAGTACCGTCTCGCTGCCGCTGTTGCTGGAGCGGAACATCGGGGTTCCTGCGGCCATAGCGACATCGGTGCGCGCGGTATACCGGAACCGCAAGGCTTCTGCCTTGTGGGCCATGATCATTGCGGTCTTTATCACGCTCGGCGTGGCCACCTTCTTCCTCGGGCTGGTCCTGACACTGCCGATCATCGGTTACGCGACATGGCACGCCTACCGTGACCTGGTCGAAGCAGAGGGAGACGCGACCGACGCCTGACTCGGCCGTCGCCATATCGTCGATGATCGAGCTCAGATGCGCAGAATCTTGCCCGGGTTCATGATGTTGTCCGGGTCGAGCGCCATCTTGATCGCGCGCATGACGCCGACGGCCTCGCCCTGCTCGGCGACCAGGAAATCCATCTTGCCGACGCCGATGCCGTGTTCGCCGGTGCAGGTGCCGCCCATGGCGAGCGCCCGATGTACCATGCGTTCGTTGACCCAATGAGCGCGGCCGGCCTCGTCGGGATCGTCCGGATCGATGACGAAGAGGACGTGGAAATTGCCGTCGCCGACATGGCCGACGATCGGCGCGACGAGGCCGCTCTCTTCGATATCGGCGCGACTCTCGAGGATGCATTCGGCAAGTCGCGAGATCGGCACGCAGACATCCGACGAAATCCCGCGTTTGCCGGGGCGCAGTGCGACCGCTGCGAAATACGCATCGTGCCGGGCCTGCCACAGCGCGTTGCGGTCTTCCTGACGGGTCGCCCAGCGGAAGCCGCCGCCGCCGTTGTCCTGGGAAATCTCGCCGACGGTCTCGGCCTGCTCGGCAACCCCGGTTCCGCTGCCGTGGAATTCGAAGAACAGCGTTGGCTTGCGCTCGTATCCTTGCAGTTTCGAATAGGCGATGCAGGCATCGAGCTGGACCTCGTCCAGCAGCTCGATGCGGGCCACCGGCACACCCAGCTGGATCGTCTGGATGACGGTGTTGACCGCTCCTTCCAGCGTGCCGAACTGGCAGACCGCGGCCGAGATCGCCTCGGGAATGCCGAACAGGCGCAGCTGCGCCTCGGTGATCACGCCAAGCGTGCCCTCCGAGCCGATCAGCAACCTGGTCAGATCGTAGCCTGCGGCCGATTTCCGGGCCCGGCCACCGGTGCGAACGATGCGGCCGTCGGGCAGCACCGCGGTCAAACCCAGCACCAGCTCGCGCATCGTTCCGTAGCGCACCGCGTTGGTCCCGGAGGCCCGTGTCGCAGCCATTCCACCCAGCGAAGCGTCGGCACCGGGATCAACCGGAAAGAACAGGCCGGTATCCCTGATGTAATCGTTCAGTTGCTTGCGGGTGACTCCGGCCTGGACCCGGCAGTCGAGATCTTCGGTATTGACCTCCAGGATCTCGTTCATGTGGCTCAGGTCGATGCTGACGCCGCCGCGCAGCGCGAGTACATGGCCCTCCAGCGAGGTGCCGGTCCCGAAGGGGATGACCGGCACCTTATGTTCGGCGCAGAGCCGCACGATCCCTGACACCTCATCGTTGCTGTTCGGGTAGCAAACGATGTCTGGCGGCAGCGGCGAAAATCCGCCTTCGCCACGTCCGTGCTGCTCCCGCACCGCAGCCGATGTCGTCGCGCGCCGCCCCAGAAGCACGAATAGCGCCGACGTCAGCACGTCGGGCACCGGCACTTTCCGTGCCGTGAGCGAATGGATCGTCATGACCGCGCTCCTTGAATGCGCCCCGGCCGGAACAGACTGACGGCCGGAATGAAAAGACTACACCTGAAATCCGCCCGGTCAATGGCGGCGCCCCGGGCCGGTACGCGCGAAGGTGCCTCCCTGGCCCGGGAGTGGATGTGCCCGACACGTTCGCCACCTCCGGGCTCTGCGCGCATCGCGTGTCGAGATTTGCCCGTTTTTGTGGTACCGTTCGCATAGGCCGCGAGGCGCCGCGAACCCCGAAACTTGGGAGATTGAGGATGGACGTCAAGGCAATCCTGAAGAAGAAGGGCGACAAGGTGATTACGATTTCGCCCGAGGCGACGGTTGGAGAGGTTGCCCAGGTTCTGAAACGTGAGGGAATCGGTGCCCTGGTCGTCGCTGAGCAAGGCGGCGACATCCTGGGGATCGTCTCCGAGCGCGACATCGTCGGCGCGCTCGGCGATGTGACGCGGCGGGAGCGAATTCTCGAGGCAAAGGTCAGCGCGCTGATGACGCGCGATGTCGTGACCTGCTCGCCGGCGGACGAGGTGCAGAAATGCATGCAGCTGATGACCGAACATCACATCCGGCATCTGCCCGTGATGGACAGCGGCGCGATGGTCGGCCTCGTCAGTATCGGCGATATCGTCAAGAGCCGCCTCGAGGATCTGGAAACCGAGGCGGGGTTCCTGCGCAACATGATTGCCAGCTAGGTGTCCGCCAGCCGGCTGGCTCATTTCTTCTTCGCTTGTCCGGGTGCGGTCCCCGTCGCCGTCGGGGTGGCCTGTCTGCGAACCTGAGCGGGCGGCACGTGCTGTGGCATGGCCGCGCCGGCCATCACGACGGTCCAACGCAGGATTGAACGGCGGCAGGCCGAGTATTTCATCGGCTCTTGCTGCAATGCTGTAATGAGCGCTTGCATCCGACTCGTGTCAGCCGCTCATGAAACAGGACATCGATTGCCAAAGCCTCAAGCACAGGCAATCGAAGCAGCCTGCGGGGGGCCGAGCGCGGATCACAGACTGGTGGCGGCGCGTGCGGCCTGGTCGTACAGGCCCGACAGTGCGCGCAGAAGGCGCGCCAGCGCGACAATTTCCTTTTCATCGAATTGGCCGAGGGCGCGGACGGTCTCCACGAGGCAGGGCTCGCGCACCGCCCGGTAACGCTCGCAGGCACGGGCGCCCTCCGCGGTGGTGCGGTAGACGGTCTCCTTGCCGCGCCTCTCCGCTTCCACGAGCCGTGCCTTGATGAGCTTTTTCAAGGCGTAGCTCACCAGGTGCGAATCCTCGATGTTGAGAACGAAACAGATGTCGGCGAGGCGCTTGTCGCGCGCCCGGTGATTGACCGAGTGGACGACCAGCACGTCGAGGGCGTTGAGGTCCGGATAGCCGGCCGCCGCCATGCACCGCACGGTCCATCGGCTGAACGCGTTGCCGGCAATGATCAGACCGTATTCGAACTCGCTGAGCGCCGGTGCGGCCCCGTCCGCAAGATGCGCAGACGACACGATCCGTTCGCCTCGTGATTGCGGTCGTGCGGGATTGCTCACGTCCCACCTTCCTTTCGTGCCGGCGCAGCGCCGTAGCCGCCGCCGCCGGGCGTTTCCAGGACCCAGACGTCGCCCGCCCGAATCGGCCGCGTGTCGGTCCCGCCCATCTCATCGATCGTACCGCCGGCGCGCTCGATCCAGTTGCGCCCCGGGGCGCCGGGCTCGCCATCCGCCATGCCATAGGGCGGCACGATGCGCCGGTTGGAAAGTATCGAAATCGTCATGTCCTCAAGGAACCGCAGGCGCCGGATCGTGCCGTCGCCTCCCCGGTGCCGCCCAGCGCCACCGCTGCCGCGGCGGATCGCATAGCTTTCCAGAACGACGGGGAACCGCATCTCGAGGACCTCCGGATCGGTCAGGCGGCTGTTGGTCATATGGGTGTGAACGGCGTCGGTGCCGTCGAAATCCGGGCCGGCGCCGGAGCCGCCGGCGATCGTTTCGTAATACTGGTAGCGGTCGTTGCCGAAGGTGGTGTTGTTCATCGTGCCCTGGGCGGCCGCCATGATGCCGAGCGCGCCATACAGCGCGTCGGTCACGACCTGCGAGGTCTCGACGTTGCCGGCGACGACGGCGGCCGGATAACGCGGCGCCAGCATGGAGCCTTCGGGGATGACGATGTCCAGCGGCTTCAGGCAGCCCTCGTTCATCGGGATGTCGTCGTCGACCAGGGTGCGGAAGACGTACAGCACGGCGGCCCGGCAGACCGCGCTGGGAGCGTTGAAATTGTTGTCAAGCTGGTCGCTGGATCCGGAGAAGTCGATGCGCGCGCTGCGCGCCGCTCGGTCGATCGCGATGGATACACGGACCTGCGCGCTGTTATCCAGCGCATAGGTGAATGCACCGTCCTTGAGAACGTCGATGACGCGCCGGACGGATTCCTCCGCATTGTCCTGTACGTGTCCCATGTAGGCACGTACGACGTCGAGGCCGAAATGCGCGACCATGCGGCGCAACTCCGCGACGCCCTTTTCATTGGCGGCAATCTGCGCCTTGATGTCGGCGACGTTCTGCTGCGGATTGCGGGCCGGCCATTTGCCGGAGCCGAGCAGCTCGAACAGGGCCGATTCGCGGAACTCGCCGCGATCGATCAGCAGGAAGTTGTCGATCAGGACGCCTTCCTCCTCGACGACCCGGCTGTTCGGGGGCATCGAGCCGGGCGTGATGCCGCCGATATCCGCGTGGTGGCCGCGACTGCCGACATAGAACAGGATTTCGGAGCCGGCGGCGTCGAAGACCGGGGTGACCACGGTCACGTCGGGCAAATGGGTCCCGCCGTTGTAAGGCGCATTCAGCATGTAGACGTTTCCCGGTCGGATCGCGCCCCTGTTGTTGCGGATCACCGCGCGGATGCTTTCGGCCATCGAGCCGAGATGGACCGGCATATGGGGTGCATTGGCGATCAGCGAGCCGTCGCCGTCGAAGACCGCGCAGGAAAAATCGACCCGCTCCTTGATGTTCACCGAGTATGCAGTGTTCTGGAGCGTCACCCCCATCTGCTCGGCGATCGACATGAAGAGGTTGTTGAACACCTCGAGCATGACCGGGTCGACGCTGGTGCCGACCGCCTCCCGGCGCGGCAGCGGCACGACCCGGGTCAGCACGAGGTCGCCGTGCGCGCGCATCTCCGCCTGCCAGCCGGGCTCGACGATCGTCGTCGCCGTCGGCTCGCGGATGATCGCGGGGCCATCGACCGTCTGCCCCTGTGCGAGCGCGTCGCGGTCGTAGACGGGGGTGTCCCGCTTCGCGCCGGCCATGTAGGCGGACACGGTGGCAAGGGGTGTCGCCGGCGTGCGGCTCCCGTTCTCGACGAGGCGCTTCGCCGCCGCAACCTCGTCCGTCGCCCCGATCGCCTCGACGGCGGCGGTCTCCACGATCAACGCTTTTTCCGGCATGATGAAGCCGTATCGCTGGCGGTGTGCGTCCTCGAAATCGGCCTGCATTTCGGTCAACGCGCCATACGCAACTTCGAGCGACGTGTCGGTGCCCTCGTATTTCAGATGGAGCCGGCGCAGCACCGTGCGCCGCGCCGCGGGGACGTGCTGGCCGGCGAGCTCGGACTCGGCGTCTGCCGCCAGCCCGTCGAGGACCGCGGAGACCTCCGGCAGCCTCTCGGCGGCCAGGCGCGCCTCGACCGAGACCTCGCGCAGGGCCCGCACATCCGCCAGCCCCATCCCGTAGGCCGACAGCACGCCGGCGAAGGGATGCAGGAAGACGCGCTTCATGCCGAGGGCGTCGGCCACCAGGCAGGCGTGCTGGCCGCCGGCGCCGCCGAAGCAGCACAGCGTGTATTCGGTGACGTCGTAGCCGCGCTGGACCGAGATCTTCTTGATCGCGTTCGCCATGTTCTCGACCGCGATCTTCAGGAAGCCGTCGGCGACCTCCACGGGTGTACGCTCGTCCCCTGTCGCCTCGCGGATCCGTTGCGACAACTCTGCGAACTTGACACGTACGGCTTCCACGTCCAGGGGTGCGTCCTGGTTCGGACCGAACACGCGCGGGAAGAAATCCGGCTGCAGCTTGCCGAGCATGACGTTGCAGTCGGTGACCGTGAGCGGGCCGCCCCGGCGGTAGCAGGCCGGCCCCGGATTGGCGCCCGCCGATTCCGGCCCGACCCGGTAACGCGCGCCGTCGAAGATGCACATCGAGCCGCCGCCCGCGGCGACGGTGTGGATCCGCATCATCGGCGCGCGCATGCGCACGCCGGCGACCAGGGTCTCGAAGGCGCGCTCGTAGGCGCCGTCGTAGTGGGCGACATCGGTCGAGGTGCCGCCCATGTCGAAGGTGATGATCTTATCGAAGCCTGCCTCCTGCGCCGTACGTACGCCGCCGACGATGCCGCCGGCCGGGCCGGACAGGATCGAGTCCTTGCCCTGGAACAGGCGCGCGTCGGTCAGGCCGCCGTTCGACTGCATGAACATCAGCCGCACGTCGCCGAGCTGGGCCGCGACCTGGTCGACATAGCGGCGCAGGATCGGCGACAGGTAGGCATCGACGACCGTCGTGTCGCCGCGGCTGACGAGCTTGATCAGGGGGCTTGTCTGGTGACTTGTCGAGATCTGGCGGAATCCGATCTCGCGCGCCAGCGCGGCCACCGCGCATTCGTGCTCGGGATAGCGGTAGCCATGCATGAAGACAATGGCGAGGGTTCGGAAGCCGGTATCGTACGCCTGCTGCAAGGCGGCGCGGGCGGCTTCGCGGTCAAGCGGCGTAAGCACCGTACCGTCATTGGCGACGCGCTCGTCAATTTCCACGGCCTGTTCGTAGAGCAGCTCCGGCAGGACGATGTGGCGCTCGAACAGCCGTGGCCGGGCCTGGTAGCCGATGCGCAGGGCGTCGCGAAACCCCTTGGTGACGGCCAGCAGCGTGCGTTCGCCCTTGCGCTCGAGCAATGCGTTGGTGGCCACCGTGGTGCCCATCTTGATGGCCTCGATGTCGACGGCGGGAATCGTCTCGCCTGCGCCCAGCTCCAAGAGGTCGCGTACGCCCTGCACCGCCGCGTCCTCGTAATGCTCCGGGTTTTCTGATAGCAGCTTGTGCGTTGCCAGCGTGCCGTCCGGCCGCTGCGCGACGATATCGGTGAAGGTCCCGCCGCGATCGACCCAGAACTGCCAGCCCGCCGTTGCTTCCGCCATTCCCTGTGCTCCCTGCCCGCGAGTCTCGTCACTGTCCTGTTGATGACAATTTACCGATAAATTGTCAATAATTTGTGTTCTTCAAGCCGGTCACATTCGTGCCGGAATCCGGCTATAATCGTAATGCATGAAACGACCTCGCAAACGCAGACCGATCGGGTGGCGGCTGATCACCTTCGCACTCGTTCTTATTTTGCTCGGCACCGGCCCGGCCTGGAATCTGGCCAGCGGTCGTGCGCCGCTGCACGGCGACTGGAGCACCGCGACCCGCGATCCCGCAGGCATCGCGCCCGACCCGGCGGCGTACCGCGAGGCGATCGTGCAGGTCTACGCGGCGCCGGCATTCGCGTGGCGCGGCGCGCTCGGCGTGCACAGCTGGATTGCCGTCAAGCCGACCGGGGCCCGCACGTGGACGACTTACCAGGTGATCGGCTGGCGGCTCCGCCACGGCGGCAGCGCCGTCGTGGTCCAGAACGAGGCGCCGGACCGGTACTGGTTCGGCCAGCGGCCGGAACTTCTGGCGGAGCTGCGCGGCGACGGGGTCGACGCGGTCATCGCGCGCATCGACCAGGCGGCCCGCGATTACCCGTGGGCCGATACCTACTCGGTGTGGCCCGGACCCAACAGCAACACCTTTACCGCCTGGGTGGCACGCGAGGTGCCGGAACTCCGTCTCGACCTGCCGCCGACGGCAATCGGCAAGGACTGGCTGGGCAAGACGACGTTCGCGGCGGCCGCGCCCAGCGGGACGGGGTATCAGATCTCGGTGCTGGGTGTCGCCGGGGTGCTTGCGGCGGTCGAGGAGGGGCTGGAGGTCAATATCGCCGGGCTGACGCTCGGCGTCGACCCGCTGGATTTTGCCGTCAAGCTGCCGGGGTTCGGTCGCATTGGCGGGTCCAGCGGCGCGGCACGGGCCGGCACCTGACAGGTCGAAGGTGAGCATTTGGGGCAAGATTCTGGGGGGCGCGGCGGGCTTCGCCCTGGGCGGGCCCCTCGGCGCGCTGATCGGCGCCGCGGCGGGGCATGCGGTCGATGCGATGCGCCGACCGCACGGCGAGGAGCAGACCAAGTCGATCGCCTTCACGATCGCCGTCATTGCGCTGGGCGCCAAGCTGGCAAAGGCCGACGGCGTTGTGACGCGCGACGAGATCGACGCCTTCAAGCGGGTCTTTCACATCCCGCCCGGCGAGATCAAGAACGTCGGCCGGGTGTTCAACCAGGCGCGCAGGGACCACCGGGGATTCGAGCCCTACGCGCAGCAGGTGGCGCGGATGTTCCGCGGCAATCCCGCGGTGCTCGAGGAGCTGCTGTACTGCCTTGTCTACGTGGCGCGGGCGGACGGGCACGTGCATCCCAACGAGTTCGAATTCCTGAAGAAGGTGGCGGACATCTTCGGGCTCGACGATCACGCCTTCGAGCGGGTCACCAGCCTGCGCGCGCCGGCCGGGGCGAGCGACCCCTACAGCGTGCTCGGCGTCTCGCGCGAGATGAGCGACGACGAGCTGAAATCCGCCTACCGCAAGCTGGTGCGCGAGAACCATCCGGACGCGCTGACCGCCCAGGGCATGCCCGAGGAGTTCGTGCGGCTCGCCAACGAGCGCCTGGCGGCGATCAACCAAGCCTGGGACGAGATCAGCAAGGAGCGGGCGATCCGCTAGGGAGGGTGTCGCCGCCCGCGGTTGCGCGCGGACGTCGGCATGTCCCTTTCGGCGAATCACGTGTAGTATCGGGGCGCGATGATCGAACGCCCGTCCCCCAACTGCGGTGCGCGGCCGGCGGATGTCCCGGTCGACATGCTGGTGCTGCACTATACCGGCATGAAGACCGCCGAGGCGGCGCTGGACCGCATGTGCGACCCCTCCGCCAAGGTCAGCGCGCATTATTGCATCGACGAGGACGGGACCATCACGCGCCTCGTCCCCGAGGACAAGCTGGCCTGGCACGCTGGCGTGTCCTATTGGCGCGGTGAAACGAACATCAACGCCCGTTCGATCGGTATCGAGCTCGTCAATCCCGGCCACGAATTCGGCTACCGGCCGTTCCCGGAAGTGCAGATCACGGCGCTGACACTGATCGCCTCGGCGATCCTGCGCCGTCATCCGATCCCGCCGCGCAACGTGGTCGGACATTCCGACATCGCGCCATCACGCAAGCGCGATCCAGGCGAGCTGTTCGACTGGCAGCGGCTTGCCCGCGTCGGCATCGGCCTGTGGCCCGAACCGGTGGCGGCCAAGCCCGAGGACGTGCCGATGATGCTCGCGGAATACGGCTACCGCGCCGACGAGGAGGGCGCGGTCATCGCGTTCCAGCGCCATTTCCGCCCGTCCCGGATCGACGGCATCGCCGACGACGAGACGGCGTCGGTGCTCGCCGGGCTGCTGGCGATCGAAGATTGAGGTTTTCCGGCGATTTCCCTATATATAGCGTGCGCCAGACGGCCGGATGGCCGCCTTCCGCGAGGGGGAAACCCTGCGGGGGGAGGAAAGTCCGGGCTCCACGGAAACACGGTGCCGGGTAACGCCCGGCGGGGGCGACCCCAGGGAAAGTGCCACAGAAAGCAAACCGCCGGTGCGGCTTCGGCCCCGCCGGCAAGGGTGAAAGGGTGCGGTAAGAGCGCACCGCGTCCCCGGCGACGGGGACGGCACGGTAAACCCCACCGGGAGCAAGACCGAATAGGGGCGGCCGGCCGGGATCTTCGGATCGCCGGCAGGCGGGTTTCCGCGCCGCCGCCCGGGTAGGTCGCGCGAGGCGTCCGGCAACGGGCGTCCCAGATGAATGGCCATCCAACGCTCCGTTTCGGGGCGTGGACAGAACCCGGCTTACAGGCCGTCTGGCGCCTTACCCTCCAACCCACGTGTTGCCGGCCAAGCAGCGACCGTATCTCACTCCGGAATCGCATCCGGTGCCGACGCCCCGACCGTTCCGACAACGGAGCGGGCCGCGTTGCTTCCAACAGCCCGCCTCGAAATCGTCGTGCTGCCCGATGAATGCCCAGATTTTTTTGAGAGAACATAAAAAGAACACAAATGGAACATATTATTTATAAAGGATNNATAAAGGATTAATATTGCCCCGACGCGCTCAATTTCTTGTGTGCTGATCCTGGAAAGACACCAAAAGAAGTTCTTTGGAGAGAACAAATCGAACGACGAATTACCATCGAATTACTATGAAATCCCATTGACGAACGGTAATTTCCCATGATATCCCATGATGTCCCATGTTTGGCATGTTGTGCCACGAGGGCCGACTCTCCGGCCGTCTCGATTCACCGGATGCCGCAGCGGGGGCGCGAACACGAGCGGACCAACAAAGCGGATGACGCGCGGCAAGAGAGATGGCCCTGTTCACCGGCACATACGAGAACAAGGTCGACCGCAAGGGGCGGGTGTCTCTGCCGTCCATCTTCCGTTCGCAGCTGCCGGACGGCGATGCCCGCATCGTCTATGTCTACCGATCGCCGAACCTTCCGGCGCTCGAGGCCTGCGACCGCGAGTTCATGGACCGGCTCGCCGACAGCCTCGAATCGCTCGAGATGTTTTCCGACGAGGAGGAGGATCTCGGTGGCGTCATCCTCGCCGATGCGCGTCCGCTGTCGCTCGACGGTGAGGGACGCATCATGATTCCGGCCGAGCACACGGCCTTTGCCGGCATCGGGGAGCGCGCGACCTTCGTCGGCCGTGGCCGGCGGTTCCAGATCTGGCATCCGGACACCTATGTCGAGCACGCGGCGGCGACCCGCAGCCGCGCCCGGGGCCGCACCCTGAAGCTGCGGCGTCCGGAGGGCGGCTCATGAACGCCCGCGGCACGACCCCCCAACACGTTGCCCACCGCCCGGTGATGCTGACCGAGGTGCTGGCAGTGCTGTCGCCCCGCGATGGCGGGGTCTATGTTGACGGCACTTTCGGCGCCGGCGGTTACAGCCGGGCGATCCTCGAAGCGGCGGATTGCATCGTCTGGGCCATCGACCGGGACCCGGATGCGATCCGCCGCGGCGAGGACCTGGCCGCGGCCTATCACGGGCGGCTCCGTCTCGTGCATGGCCGCTTCGGCGAGATGGCGGCACTGCTGCGCGCGCGCAAAGTCACCCTGGTCGATGGCATCGCGCTCGATCTCGGCGTTTCCTCCATGCAGCTGGACGAGGCCCGGCGGGGCTTCTCGTTCCGCGCCGACGGGCCGCTGGACATGCGCATGGAAGCCGACGGGCCAAGCGCGGCCGATGCGGTGAACACCCTGCCGGAGCGGGAACTGGCCGACATCATCTACCGCCTTGGCGAGGAGCGCCATTCCCGCCGCGTCGCGCGGGCCATCGTCGAGGCGCGGCGCGCCGGGGCGATCACCGGGACGCTGGCCCTGGCCGATATCGTGCGGCGCGTGGTGCCGCGTTCGCGCGATGGCATCGATCCGGCGACCCGGACCTTCCAGGCACTGCGGATCTTCGTCAACGACGAGCTGGGTGAGCTGGACCGCGCGCTGGTCGCGGCCGAAACCCTGCTCGCACCCGGCGGCCGCCTGGCCGTGGTCGCCTTTCATTCACTTGAAGACAGGCGCGTGAAGGCCTTCCTCCGGGCTCGAGCCGGAGCCATCCCCCGCACGTCGCGTCACCTCCCCGCGACGCAGGAGGAAGGCCGCGCGCCGACCTTTTTGCTCCTCAAGGGCGGTGCCGGCAGGCCGTCCGAGGACGAAGTGAGGGCCAATCCGCGGGCCCGGTCCGCCCGGCTGCGCGCGGCCGAGCGCACCGGCGCCCCGGCTTGGCCCGAGGAGCGTGCCGCATGAGGATCTTGATCCTGACAGTCTGGCTGCTCGGCGCCAGCATCAGCGGCGCCGCGCTCTATGCCATCGCCTATGAGGTCGAGCGGATGGAGTCCGAACTCGCGGCGCTGGAGATGGAGATCCGCGACGAACGCGCGGCGACTCACGGGCTGAGGGCCGAATGGGCCTATCTCGCGCGGCCGGCGCGCATCGAGGAGCTGTCGCGGGCCTATCTGCCGCGCCTGCGGAACCTGTCGGTGAGCCAGATCGGGTTGGTCGACGAGGTGCCGTACCAGCAGCTGCCCGATGTGCTCGATGTCCTGGAGCCGCCGAACCAGGCGACACCTGCCGCGGTGGAGGTGACCAGATGAGCGCCCGCTGGCAGGTGGATCGAATCGCCGCGTCAACCGGCCTGCGGCGCCGCAGGGGGCGCCCGTTCGGCCCATACATGCCGCCGCGGCTCGATGACGAAACCCGCAGGGCGCTGGAGACGGGGCGCGCCCGCATGCTTGTCGCCGGGTTGTTCATGACGCTGGCTTTCGCAGTGGTCAGCGGTCGGCTTACCCAACTCGCAATACTCGGGGAATCGGGCCAGCACGGGAACGTCGCGCATCACGTCGCCGACACGCCGCTGAAACCGCGGGCCAATATCGTCGACCGCAATGGCGAAGTTCTCGCGACCGACCTGCCGACGGCATCGCTTTATGCCAACGCCCGACGCCTGCTCGACCGGGACGAAGCGGCGCGCGGCCTGATCACGGTGCTGCCGGATCTCGACTACGCCCGGACCCTGAAGAAACTGCAGTCCGATCGCACCTTTGTCTGGCTGCGCCGCAACCTGACGCCGCGCGAGCAGATCGAGGTCACCGCCCTCGGCATCCCCGGCCTCGATTTTATCCCAGAATACCGGCGGGTCTATCCGCATGGGCCGCTGCTGTCGCACCTGCTGGGATATGTCGACAGCGACAATGTCGGCATCGCCGGGCTGGAAAAGCGGTTTGACGCGACGTTGGCGCGGACCGATGCGCCGCTCGTGCTGACCATCGACCTGCGGGTTCAGCACATCATGCGCGAGGAATTGCGCCGCGCCATGCTGGAGTTCAAGGCCAAGGCGGCGGCCGGCATCGTGCTCGATGCCGTCAACGGCGAGGTCGTCGCCCTCGTCTCGCTTCCCGACTTCGACCCGAACCATCCCGGCAAGGCGCGCGAGGCGGCGCGCTTCAACCGGGCGACGCTCGGCGTCTACGAGCTCGGATCGACCTTCAAGGTCTTCACCGCGGCGATGGCGCTCGACTCCGGCGTCGCCGACATGCGCGGTCGGTATGACGCAAGGCAGCCGCTCAAGGTCGCGCAGTTCACCATTCGCGACTATCACCCGAAGCGGCGCTGGTTGTCGCTACCGGAAGTGTTCATATATTCCTCGAATATCGGGGCGGCACTGATCGCCCAGGATGTCGGCGGCAAACGCCAGCGGAGCTATCTCCAGCGGCTGGGGCTGCTCGACCCCGTGCCCCTGGAGATTCCGGAAACCGGGCGGCCGATCGTGCCCTCGCCGTGGCGGGACGTGAACACGATGACCGTCGGATTCGGGCACGGGCTGGCGGTCAGTCCGGTGCACCTCGCGTCCGGGGTTGCGGCGGTCGTCAACGGCGGCGTGCTGCATGAGCCCACGCTCATAAGGTCACGTCGCGACGACGCGGGCACGCCGGGACGGCGGGTGTTCTCCGAAGCGACGTCGCTGCAGCTTCGCAAGCTGATGCGCCTGACGGTCCTGAGCGGCACGGGCCGGAACGCCGAGGTTCCCGGATATCCGGTCGGCGGCAAGACCGGTACGGCCGAAAAGCCCGATCGCAAGGGCTATGCCGGGCAATCACTGCTGTCGTCGTTCGTTGCGGTCTTTCCGATCACGCGGCCGCGCTACGTGGTGCTGGCGATGCTCGATGAACCGCAGGGCACCGAAAGGACGAACGGCTATGCGACCGGCGGCTGGGTCGCAGCCCCGATCGCCCGCAATGTGATCGAGCGGACGGCACCGATGCTCGGGATCGCACCGACGCCCGCGGATGCCCCCGAGCTGCGGAAGCTGCAACTGGACTTACCGTTGGAGGGGCGCA
>JABAOH010247480.1_pt1 | contig 24092 bp, 19 predicted proteins | sample 7062181 | NCBI WGS metagenome assembly JABAOH01 (sample SAMN14538630, study PRJNA623070) | marine sediment metagenome | biome: marine biome [ENVO:00000428]; feature: marine pelagic biome [ENVO:01000023]; material: deep marine sediment [ENVO:00002113]; isolation source: pool of 5 deep marine... | reverse complement strand
CGCTGCAGCGCGATGCCCATCTTCTCCTGGTCGGCCTTGGTCTTGGGTTCCACGGCCTGCGCGATGACGGGCTCGGGGAAGACCATGCGCTCCAGGGTGATGACCGCATCGGGATCGCACAGGGTCTCGCCCGTGGTCACTTCCTTCAGGCCCACGCACGCGGCGATGTCGCCGGCGCGGATCTCTTCCACTTCCTGGCGGTTGTTGGCGTGCATCTGCACGATGCGCCCGATGCGCTCCTTCTTGCCCTTGACCGGGTTGAAGACGGAGTCGCCCTTCTTGAGCACGCCCGAGTACACACGCACGAAGGTGAGTTGGCCTACGTACGGGTCGGTCATCAGTTTGAACGCCAGCGCGGACAGCTTCTCTTCGTCGTCGGCCTTTCGGGTGACAGGTTCTTCCTTCTCGTTGGTCCCGGCCACCGGCGGGATGTCCACCGGCGAGGGCAGGAAGTCGATCACCGCGTCGAGCATGCGCTGCACACCCTTGTTCTTGAAGGCGCTGCCGCACAGCATGGGCTGGATTTCGGTGGCCAGCGTGCGCGCGCGGATGCCCTGCTTGATCTCGTCCTCGGACAGGTCACCCTCTTCGAGGTACTTGTTCATCAGCTCTTCGCCGGCTTCGGCCGCGGCCTCCACCATCTTCTCGCGCCACTCCCTGGCTTGCGCCTGCAGTTCGGCCGGGATGTCCTGGTACTCGAACTTCATGCCCTGCGAGGCCTCGTCCCAGACGATGGCCTTCATCTTGAGCAGATCGACCACGCCCTTGAATTGGTCCTCGGCCCCGATCGGAATCACGACCGGCACGGGATTGGCCTTCAGGCGGTCGATCATCATCTGCCGAACGCGAAAGAAATCCGATCCGACCCGATCCATCTTGTTGACGAAGGCCAGGCGCGGCACCTTGTATTTGTTGGCCTGGCGCCAGACGGTCTCGGACTGCGGCTGCACGCCGCCCACGGAGTCATAGACCAGCACCGCCCCGTCGAGCACGCGCAGGGAGCGCTCCACCTCGATGGTGAAGTCCACGTGGCCGGGGGTGTCGATGATGTTGAAGCGGTGCTCGGGGTAGGACAGGTCCATGCCCTTCCAGAAGCAGGTCGTGGCAGCGGACGTGATGGTGATGCCGCGCTCCTGCTCCTGCTCCATCCAGTCCATGGTGGCGGCGCCGTCGTGCACCTCACCGATCTTGTGGTTCACGCCGGTGTAGAACAGGATGCGCTCGGTCGTCGTGGTCTTGCCGGCGTCGATGTGGGCAGAGATGCCGATGTTGCGGTAGCGCTCGAGGGGCGTGGTGCGGGCCATGGAAAAGTCCTTTGACTGGCGTGCTGCCGACGGAGGTCACAGCTGTATGGCCAGTTCATGGACAGTTTACATGTACGCGTACAATCGTACGAACCGAAGGCCCAAAGGCCTGATCACCTGGTACATGAATGTGGAGGCGGGCACACCCGGTTGGAGCGATGTCCGTCACGCATGCACTGGTCGTACATGCACAACTACCACCCCGCGCGCGAACAGATCCGACTGGAGAACGTGCTGAATGCCCTTGGCAACCCGCTGCGTCTGGCAGTGGTTCAAATGCTGGCGTCCGGACGAGAGTTCACCTGTGGGTCGCTGCTCCTGGGGCAGAGCAAGTCAACGATGACCCGCCACTGGCGTGTGTTGCGCGAAGGCGGCGTCATCTGGCAACGCCCGAACGGACGCGAGCAACTCGTGTCCCTTCGACGAAAGGACCTGGATGCGCGATTCCCGGGGTTGATGAGATCGCTGCTCTCGTCCCTCAGTCGGGATGCAGGCCCCTGACACGCACCCCCGGCGCGTGTGGTCCAGAAACAGAAAGTGATTTGACTGACCTACAGAACGCGAAACCGAGGGCTGAATCCTATAGCTAACCTACTGTCAGAAAACACATTTTGCAGCCACCGCGGGTGCTGACCACGCCGTCCGGATTGGTCTCAGCACCCCCCTGAACTTCGCTCCATTCGCCTGCGGAAACCATTGGGAAAGCTCACATCTCAACCCGTCAGCACGGCTAGCTGCCAGCCCGTACCTCGCACTCACCTGAGCCGATAGCCTATAAGTCATCGAGCGGTCTTCTGGTTCGTGCCCCCGCGGTTCCAAGCTCAGGGTGAACGCGCTGCACCGTCTGGTGGTCGCTCATTTCTTCTGGCTCCCGCTCGGGTCGATAGGACCGTTCTGAAGCCTCGCGCGCCAGATGTCGGCAGACCGGACGCGCCCCCCGCCTGAAGGCGCGGGAGGTGGAGCGGGGGAGACACGGGGAGGCGCAGACTCGCGCGGCGGCGGTTGACTAGGAGCTGCCGCTGGCGGCGCTGGCCGAGCGCCCTTGGCGGCGTTCACATACGGCGCAGCGGGCTGGCTTACCTTGCGTTGCTGCGCGAGGTGAGGAGCATGAATTTCTTCCTTGTCGTACGGGCGCTGGTCGCGCTGCAGCGTCAGAGCAATCTTGCGATTCCCGTCAATGTCATCGGTGGCCTTCGTCCGCTGACGTTTCGGTAGCGCAGAGGCCATCTTCAAGAGCGTCTGGTGTTGGTCGACGGTGACAAGGCCCTTGCTTCTTGCGGTGGACTCGCGCTCTTTCTGACGCGCAATCTGTCTTGAGGCCCGGTCGCGCATATGCCACAGCTCGATTTCGGTCACCGACATGACCCCATACTGGCGTTTACCGCGCCTCTCACGCTCCAGAATGTCCAACTCGCCAGTCGGAGCAATCCAGTACGCCTCTTCAGGGCGGCTGGGGTGATAGAGCACCGTGATGGAGAGCTTGCCTGATACCGACTGGCGGTAATCCCTTAGTCGCCGGGAGTTGTACTTTGATTTGTTGAGCGTCACGCCGGCCCTGAGTACTTCGACGTTCGGCTTGCGTCGCAGCAGGTTCAGGTAGATGTCGGCTTCCGTACTGCGTCGCGATTGCACACCTCCCAGCTTCCGGATAGACCATCTCACAATGTCCCGGGACGTGGGCTGCACCCCGTCCTTCTTCATCTCGATGGTCAGGAGGTGCTGCTTGTTCCTGGCTGTGCGTTCAGCGATGAGGTGCAGCACCAGCTTGCGCTCAATCTCCCAGTGGTTCTCAGCCGCGAATTCCTTCGCATGCCGCCTAGCTTCGCGGTCCCGGTCTCGCGTGGTGCGGCGTAATCCCCCAGGGTCACGCGACTGCGCGTTCTGCGCGCGGCCGAGCATTGCCTCCTTTCCTCCCTTTTGCTGCGGGTTGTTGCGGCCCGTTGGCCGGACGCGGATGTCCTGGCGTTCGAAAGCTGCTCTGGCTTCATTGCCCACGCCAGGGCCGTTATCGACGACGACTGCTAGTGGCTCAATGTTCTCGTCGTCTGACCAGGCATCCGGGTCGTCAATTTTCAGGTACGCCAAGTGCCGCTTCTTGGACGTTAGCGCGCAGAGCATTGCAAGGCGATAGCCTTCGTCCCAGCTCTCCGCCCCGGTGTAGAGGTGCCACCCTCTTGGGTCGCCTGACTTACGGTCTCGAATCACGACTGCCGTTTCACGTCCAACGTTCTTCGTCTCACCATCGAGTTCGATTTCCAGCACGCCTTCCTTGTTGAAACCAGTGGCGTCGATGCAGAAGATGTCGCCGAAGTTCTCGACGATGTCGTCGTCGTATCCTCTGTGCTCCTGGAGCTCTTTGCTGTCCTTAGGTCCTGCCTTCTGAACATCGAACTTGAGCATCCGAATGAGCGCCGGCACGCGCTTCTCGAACGCCTCAAAGGTAGGAATCTTGTGAGTGCTTATTGGCCAAACAACCTCCTTTCCGTCTGGCGTCTTGGTCTTCTGCACATACAAGAACTTGACCATGAGGTCGTACGTCTTGTGAAGCGAGTGGTCCATCCTCACGTACCAGCACTGGAGCGCGTCGATGAACTTTCGCAGGTCGCTCTCGGTGATGTTGCGACCGGCGTACCTCTCGCTGGCGCCAAGGCTCACCAGAGCGTTAGGTCTGCCTGTCTTGGTGCTGTACGTTCGAACCAGTACGTCCATGTGCCCGCGCTGGTGCGTCATAGCGAGCAGCGCGTTCTCGCCCATCCCGTACCACGCGTAGCGGTGCAGTAGCCGTCGGATGACCTGCTCCATCAGGGGGTCTGGTTCAGTGACGCCTAAAAGGCGCTTAACGTGCTCTCGAATGACAAGCAGACTCGTCAAGGGGGAGTAAGCCGCAAACATTGCGTCTGGCGTGACAAGCTCCTTGACCTTCAGCAAGTCGTCATCACGCTTCGCAATCCATGCCCGATTGCGGTCAATGTTGACCCCTCGCCGCGAACTCTCGAACTTGAACGTGAGTTCCTCGTCAGACCACGCCATGAAATCCGGCCGGACCTGCTCAGGAACGTCCTGCAGGCGACCTTTGCGGCGCAGCTCCAAGGTCGGCTCGCGCTGCCACTTCAGAACCGGCGTAGGCACCTGGCTCCATTTCTGCGCCACCTCTTTGAAGAGAAGCTCCTCGCCCTGCTGCGCGATGAACCGGAGCAGCTTCTCGCTGCGGGTGTAATGCAGGTAAAGGACGCCAACGCGCAGAAGGATACCGTTCGACTGGGATTCACTCATGACGCGGCTCCTTCAGAACAAGCGGCAGGTCCTCACCCAGCTTGAAGCGGTGGTCAATCTGGATGAAGCCGAAGTAGTAAGCGGCCGCAAAGAAGAACCACTGCAGCTCCGCGGGAATTTGCAGCCGCTTCGCGAACATGCTGAGCTGGCCGCGCAGCGTCTTTCTGCTGGTAGTCCGGTAGAACAGCGCTGCAAGCTCCTGCGCCTTTCCCCAAGCCTCGTCGATACCCCGGTGCTTGCACCAGCCATGCAGCTTTTCGTTGTTGAAGTGCTCAATGTCAGAAGGCTCCCGGATGTAGCTACACGTGATTCCGAAGGACTGAAGCTTCGCGACCTCTCTGGCTCTGCGTCTCTGCTCTGAGGGCGTCTCCTTCAGGCCGTCAGGTTTGGAAGAAAGTGCGTGGTAACGCAAGGGACCGAACCGCTGTAAAGGCGGAAGCGTCAGAAGGAAGTCGATGGTCCACACTTGGTTCCTGGCGGGCACCACACCATCAAGCAATGCCTGCAGGACCTCTGGACTCGTGAAGGGATACTGCTCGCGGATGTAGACAATGCGTGGGTTACCTTCCAACGCACGAAAGGTCTTGTACTCGGCGTGACCAGCAAGGACGTGCAGCCGGCCGCTCCAGGCGCCGGTGTCCTCCGCACGTAAGCTCATGCGAGTTCGCAAGTCACGCAGCTTGTAGTAGGGCCTGTACTCAGCCCCACCCGGAAGCCCTTGGAAGTCGTCCGGCAATTGGGCGATGTAGAAACCCAGTAGGCGCTTCAGGGAGAACGGTCTGGCCATCTAGGCGCGCCTCCGGGAGCCTGGCCGACTTGCTAGGCGCGATATGGCTGGGAGCGGCAAGCCCGTTCTGTCGCGGACGACTTTCCAGAGGTCATCCGTTGCGGGTAGGTTGTCCAGCAGCCAGACCGCGTACCTGCGCTTGTACTGTGCGGTCGTCTCCACACAGAGGTCCAGGGCCTGCGACGTCAATGGCAAGTGCTCCAGAGCCTTCCAGGAGAGCTGGTTGCCCCTAGGCATTCCCTTTAGTAAAAGCGTTTTGGTCAGCTTTTTTGGTTGCCCTTTGGCCAAGAGCAGCCGCAACTGATGCGAGAAGACATGCCCGCACGCGCGCTCATCGAACTCCCGCCGTAAGGCGACCTTTAACTCGTCTGACTGTTTCAGGCGTCCTCGTTTCTGCGACGGGAAGGTTTCTTCGTACCACGCAGAGTCGTTCTCCCGAGCCCAGACGGCGGTGCGCCCGAGCTCTTGCAGCAGCCTTGTACGACCCGCGTCGGGCCAGTCCTGCTTGAATGCGAGGAGCGTCTCCCGCACCTCATCCCGCCTGCCCTCGTCGAAGTCCTCCTTCCGGGGCTTTCGAACCTCGTCTCTGCGACTCTCCAGCGAGCGCTCATACGCAAGTGCGTGTCGCTGCTGGAACCCGTTCGGAATCCTGCGCCCGAAGAAGTCCATCAGCAGCAGGTTGCGCCCCAAGATGATGGGCGCGCGGCGCTGGCCCAAGCAGACGGCAAGCCAGTTGCGACCTTTCCCCAGCGACGCATTGAGCCTTGCCAGCACCTGCGGCGAGTAAGCCTGCCGGACCTCTTGCGTAAGCTTCTCGGACGCGATGTAGGTCTGCTTGCCGAACCCTCTTTTCCGAGCCTGCTCGTGGTAATACGCACCGATGCTTTCGGGGCTGGCACCTGCCAACGCGCCTCGCAGCAGGCGTACAGCCATCCTCGCCATCCGGGTCAGGACGGCGCCGTCCTCCTCGCTCACCTCAGGATGGCTCAAAGCATGTGGCTGGCCGCACCAGCAAAAATCCTGCGGTAGCTTGGGCTTGCGGTTGTTCGGATGCGAAAACTGGCACAGTCCGCAGCCGGCAACCAGAGGTGTGCCATGGTGAGGGCAGTAGCCAAGGCCTGGCAACTGGTGCTCACGGTGCCAGTAGGCAACGCCCCCACGTGCCCGGTCCGCTCTGACGCACTCCAGGCAGAGCGCCATCGCCGGGCGACTCTCGATGTTGCGGCCACTGAACCCAACGACAGCGGAGATTCCCCTGACGTGCTCTCCGTCCAGAAGGTGGTTCAGGAGGGCCGCGACGTGCTTTGGCCGCACGAACGGCATTAGCGCCGGAATGCAGGTGTGATTCTTCAGAATCTCGTCAGCCGAGCTCAAGACAGGCGCGAGCCTTGCGTGCAGCTGTCGCAGGTTGGCCGGGACAATCCAGGGTGGTTGCAGCGTTCGCCGCTCAACTAGGTAGTCCGCCAACCCCTTGATTCGCTTCCTACCGGACACGATTGAACCTCTCCAGCAGTAACCAAGTGCGGACTCCTCGTACTCCTTGGGTGGGTGGACGCTCAGTCGCACGACCGCTCTAGCCATAGCGTGGCCTTTTAAGTGCGGCTGCACGGGTGGCCTGGATAACATCTCGCACGTCTACGCCCGAAGCCTCAATTGTTGTCGTGCGCAGTCTGGATTGGCGCATCACCCTCCACGGCATCAACGGGACGCCAAGGTTGCGCAGTTCTGCGGTGGCCTGGCTTAGGCGGCGGAAGACGTACTCTTGGCGCGTCTCGACACTCTGCGCGAGCGCTAGGTCTCCGTTAGGTGTCGATTTCCCGTCAACCCTGAATCGGCCCCGACCAGCCAAGGTCGCCATCCGCGTCCTCGTGGCCATCGGCTGGGCAACTTGCCAGTCGCGAGCGGCTTCTGTTCGAACTCGGAACTCCAGAAGTTTGTCCGCTCCGGACGGAACTCGAGAACTCCTGGGCGTGGTTCGCGACGCCTGGACGCGAGCGGGCTTGTTAGCTCGGAGCCATTCACGGTCGGCGCGGTAAAGGAAGGCGTACACGGACGCAAGGTTTCTGCGCAGCAGGGTTACACCCCAGTCCGGGTGGGCGGCGATGTGTGACAGCCAGTCCGTTCGCGCCTTGGCAAGCCTTCCCTGCGCGATGGTCCGCGTCCGCGCAAGCGCAATGGCAGGGTTGGACTTGAGCACACGGTAGGCACTCGAGACCGACATGCCTGCCCTGAATGCAGCTTCGGCAACGGGGATGCCTGTCGTGAGCAGTTTCTCCGCCTTCTCGCGAAGCTCACGCGTCAGCAGCTTTGGACGCAGGTCCACTGAGATGCCATTGGCCAGAGCCAGGACCGCAGCCGTCGTCACGGAGACCCCGCCCGCCCGCGAAGCGGCCGTCAAATTTGCCCCGTCCCTCAAGGCAACCAGTGCATCTTCAGCGCGAGAGGCAGGCATCTTCTCGAAGAGCAAAGGGAGTGCATCCTGGACGACAGGCTCGGCGCGCAACGCGGACACCAGGGCCGTGCCGACAAACGGGTGCAGGCACCCTCGGCCTCCCCACAAGGGCGCGAGCAGACGCGAAACCGACTGCGGCGACGAGAGCAACTTGTCCAAGGCCGGGTGTTCATAGCGATTCGCCGAGTGCATCAAGAGCAGATTGGCTAGCGCCCTTCGCCGGAGACTTCCGTTGCGGGTGGTATAGCCGCGGCTCTGGAGCAGCGCCCCGAGTTCAGGAAGGATGCTTTCCTTGTGCTGCAGCAGACACGCTCCTGATTCGGTCAGTCCGCGACCCGCAGCCACCCTCCCCGGATACGCGGGTATGGACTCAGGCTTGCCGCGCGAAGCGGGCTGCCACTGCGGGAAGACGGCCAATCTCTCGCCATGGATGGAGCACCTGGTGACAAAGGGCAGAAGCCACGAGCGGTCGACGTAGCTAAAGCCAAGGCTGCGGACGTGGTCGTCGTCGCAGACTCGGCACAGAACTGGCCGAGTGGCCACCCACTCCACTGCCGAGACCGGCAGCAATGGCCTTCTCGGGCCAGGCTTTGAGCTGTTGCACCGCGCTACGTAATGCGCCCGAGCCTTCGGCGCCATGGCTGCACTCCAGAAAGGCGCAAGCGTATGCTGCATGACCCAGTGTTCAGGGTCTCCAAACCCCAAGAACTCTCCGGCCTGCGCTGCAAACTGCGAAACACCAGCAGGCATTCCCCAATCGACGTGTGACCATGTGCGCAAGAACACCCGCCGGGAGAATTCCGCGCGCGTGCATTGGTTGAGCGCCGCTGTGCGGTCTATGAGGCTGCGCAACGCCTCGGAAGGTTCTGCGGGAACCAAGATGGCCAAGACGGTCCGCATGTCGCGTTTGGCTGGGGCGCAGAGGCTGTAGGCCATCGGTTCTCAATCGCATCAGCACGTCAACGGATGTCGTCAACAGATAGCGTCGGCGGGCCTTCGCCGGTCTTCTCTTGGCGCGCCGTAGCGATGCTACGCACCTTCGATTTCTTCAGAGATTCGAGAAGGTCTCCAGGTGAGTTACTCTTCTTGCCGCGAGGCTTCGGACTAGAGCCGCCAGTGGCCGGCGCCGCCTTCTTCGGCGGAGCGCTTGGCGCAGTTGTCGGACCCGCCTCGACAGGGGCTGCCTGCTCGCCAGTTGCTCCGTTCGAGTCCCGAGGTGTCGCCGCTTCGGCAAGTCCAAAAGCTACGAGCTTGGCCCGCATTTCCTCGAATACGCTCGCTGGCATAGGCCGGTTTACGTTGCCGGTGGCGTGCCATTCGAAGTACAGTAGCTTCTGCGCCTCTGTGAGCTCCGCCTCTGGTGGAAGGCTGTTCTCGTATGTTCTCCAGTCTTCAACGCTGAGCGGGTAGCCCAATCTGTGCTTCCGTAAGACGTCCAGCGAGGGCTCGTAAATCTTCATTGGCCCCAGCGCCAGCCTTACGAGCAAGCATTTATCCAAGATGAGGTCGTGACCGTTCTCCCAAGCGTTGGCGTGCTCTCGAAATAGCACCTTTTTGTACTCACGCATTACTCGCGGAATACCCATCGTGTGCAGCATGAACTGGTAGTCGTAATCTTCTGAGTACCGCGGCTCTACGGGAGAGACGTGCAAGGCTTTGTAGGTGTCCAGCAAGACCTGCGCGTCCTCATGGATGTCGACAGACGTAGGGTCCTCAGGCAGCAGAACGCCAAATTCCGTCAGCCCTTCATTGCTGAATTTCTCCATGTAGTTAGGAAAGCTGGCGAACAGATTCCGAACTGCCTCAGTGCCTACGACCAACACAGGAATTCCGAGTTGCTCCATCAGTTCGACCAAGCCCTTCAGAATCCTGAGCGCTTGGTCGCTTTGCAGCCGTCCAAGCATCTGGAACTCGTCGAGCACCAGTAGTGGGCAGAAGTGAGACGTCAGCGTTCGCCAAACGAGGCCCTGCAACTCTCCACGTCGAACAAGGCGGCCTTCTCGGACGTAGCGGTCCATCTGCATCTGGCGGTCGGCTTCGGCCAAGATGCTCATGAGGGTCTCGTGCCATGTATTGCCAACGACAATCCGCACCACGCCCAACTGCATCCATCGTGCAGCTCGACCTCCGAGCGAGAGATGTATTCGAGCCTTGGGCCTGAGATAGACCACTATCCGGTCAACGATGGAGGTCTTGCCGACGCCACTTGGTCCTACCAGCAGAATGCCGAGGCCCCCACCGCCGCCAGTTCCACTGAGTCGCGGCAGCGTTCCTGTAGCACCAGACACCAGACTCCAGACGAAGGCCATCACATCGCGGGAGCGAGGGTCTCGAAAGAGGAACGACGCACGGACGACCGCGATGACCTTGTGGACGAAGTCGATGTGCGCCTGGAATACGTGGTGGAAGAACTGGATTTGTGCGAGGTATTCGGTCCGCGCGGAGAGCGGCATCGACGAGAGATTTGCCGGCCTGGGAAGTGGCGGGTCACCAATCACGTTGATGACACGCTGGTCGCTGACAGGCTTGGGCAGGCACATTGCCATCTGATTGCCCAAAAGACGCGGTGAAGGGTCATGCGCTCGGTACCCACGCATGACGATGAAGCCGGGCTCAGATTCTTCGTCCTCGAGCTCGCGCTCGAGAGCCGCCTGTGCGTCCTCGTTTAGGTCAGCAATCGGTGCGTCGGTTGGCCACATAACCGATGCACTCTGCTCACTGGCAGAAAAATAGACAAATTAGGGAAGTTCAGAATTGCGCAGACAGACAAAATGAGTTTCTCGTTGCAAGAAACGCGCACTCCTCGTTTGCTATTCTAAACTCCTTTCTGTCTGCGTCATCTAAAATTTAAAGTCCGCGCATTTTTCATTGAAGACGACATCGGTAGAGCGCCATTTCTAAAGCGTTAATTGCCGTCCACAAGCGAAAGCGCGTGACTTTAGAGGCGCTGAGGCGCCTGACGTCTGGGACGCCACCCAGCAGACCGCGGGGAGGCGATGCGTTGCGCATTCGCGACGAGCGCTCGGGATTTCGATGCGAGGAAAGAGGGAGGAATCAGATGTTCAGCACTTACCTGCTGGTTCACCAGCGGCAAACGTTTCCTGACTGCGCCGTCTGGGTCTCCAGCTCCCCAGGCCGCTCACCCGAGCTGAACTGCGATGCCTAATTCGGCCACTTCCGCGAAGCAGTCCCGCTCCTCAGAAGCCGCCTCCAGCACTGCCATAGGCGCGAAGAAGGAGCGCGGGGTCAAGGTTGGCATTGACAGGTTCGAGAAGATTCTCCGCATGGCTCGCCGACGAAGCGGCGCGACGATGGAGGAACTCAAGCGCGAATTGGAGGTCTCGCGGGCCTCCGTAACCCGCGACATCGACTTCCTGCGAAACCGCATGGGTTGCCCCATCGACTGGGACGCTCAGAAGCAGCGCTACTTCGTTCGCGAGCTTCCGGACGGCGGCCGGTTCGAGCTGCCCGGGCTGTGGTTTGACGCCTCGGAGGTGTTTGCGCTTCTGATGATGGTCCACCTGGTCGAAGGGATGGAGCCCGGGTTGCTTGTGCAGCCACTAGCGTCAATGAAGACGCGCCTGCGGTCCATCTTGGCAGCAGGCGGCAAATCGGCCGCGGACCTCGAGACCAAAGTCAAGCTGATTCACTTTGCGCCACGCAAGGTTGAACCGAGACATTTCCGCGAGGTCGCGACTGCCTTGCTGGAGGGCAAGCGCCTGACACTGAAGTACCTGCGCCGCGACAAGCAGCAGCACACCGAGCGGGTCATCTCACCCTTGCAGCTCGTTCACTACCGCGAGAACTGGGTCTTGGACGCTTGGTGCCACATGCGGGAGGAGTTGCGCTCGTTTGCCCTGGAGGCCATCGAAGGCGTGAGCATCCTGGTCGACCAGCCCGCCAAGAAGGTCAGCGAGGAGGACATGCGGGAGCACTTCCAGAGCGGCTACGGCATCTTTGCGGGCAAGGCAAAGTATCGAGCGGTGCTGAAGTTCACGCCCAAACAGGCGCAGTACGTGTCCCTGGAGACCTGGCACCCGGACCAGTCACATCGCTGGTTGGAGGACGGCAGCTACGTTATGGAGGTTCCGTACTCGAACGACCAGGAACTCGTCATGGACCTGCTGCGATACGGCGCGGACGTCGAAGTGCTCTCGCCGCCGGAGCTTCGCACGCGCGTTTTCGATGCCTTGTGCACTGCAGCAAAACTGTACGACAACACACCGCTGAGGTAGCTCACTCCTTGAGGCACCACCCCCTCAAGAATCCGTTCTCAAGGCTCGGCACAAGCCGCGCCAGGAGAACACGATGCGTTTCGAATTTGAAGATGTATGGGTCTGGCTGTACCGGCGTCCGGCACTGTTCCGGGCTGCCGGTGAGGCGCTGTTCCAGATTGGCGCCGCCGGACTGCTCGCAGGCGCTTTCGCCAAGGTAGTTGCCGTCACTGCCTCGGCCGTGCCGGGGTCTGCCGCCCCAGGCGGGGGGATTGCGCAGCACTACCCAAACCTGTGGACTTGGTGGGTCCCTGAATCGCCAGCCTTCTTGGCTACGTACGTGGCCATCGCTGTCGCCGGCGCAATACTAGCCAGCGCCTCGAAGAAGGTGCAGCGCCAGATGCGCAATTTCTGACCACGGGGCACTTGGTTCCCCCACGGCAACCTCAGCTATTGAAGACACTGTCATCGCACTGTCTGAGCAGTAACTCCTGGCGCGCATTCATGGACATGAAGTTCTCGAATTGGCTGATGAGGATTGGCAGCCAGCTTGTCACCTGGTGGACGCGGCCGCGCAACGTGGGCCTGGGGATGATGCGCTGGTGCGGGCTGGTGCTGGTCGGCGCTCTCTCCAGCGGCTTCGTCCTGCAGCTGCAGGCCGGCAGCGATTTCAAGGTCCTCTTCTCCACGGCAGAGGGCGCACCAGCCGCCATCCTCTATGCGGTGTCAGCACTGGCCGGCCTCGGGTTCTTTGTTGGGGGCGTCATCGCTTGGCAAGCCCACCGACAAGAGACTCACCTCAGAGGAATCAGCCGTATTCTGGTCGCCGAACTGCGTGGGCTGGTGGACACGTCCGACCGGCCACTTACCCAAGCTGTGCCGGTCAACCTGACCGGTCGCATCGAAGACTGCTTGGTCGACGTTCGCCAACAGCTGGCTGGTACTCAGGACGTACCCGCCGCGCTCCACGAACTCGGCGCACTGGCCACGCAGGTGCGCCGCGCCCGCGGTGGCACCGCCCGCGAGCATGTTTCCGTTGTCGTCGGCGGGGTATTGCAGGTGCCGCTGCTCTTTTACGCCGGGGTGCTCCTGGATGATGAAGGTCGCGTCGAGCACATGGATTGGGACCGCATCAGCGGGCGCTGGCGCCAGCTTGACGAGGCCGATGATGGCTCGCGCTTCCAGGTGACTGGCTTGCAGGCAGCCGCCCGGCCCGAAGCGGTACTCGCAGTCTCCGCCTCCTACCTAGTGGACCTCGATGGCGTGAAGCAGACCTTCCCCGACTTGCCTCTAGTCCACCTGGAGCGGCCGAACGCCAAGCCGAACACTCTTTGGTCCGCCGATGGGCAGGCCGCTCTGACCGCGCAGTTTCTCGACACCCTGGTGGAGTTGCAGAACCGAGGAGTGAAGACTGTGCACCTGGTTCTTGCCGCATCTGCCAGCCTCGCTCTGCGTATGGGCCGGGTCTATGACCCGAAAAATCACCTGACGCTGCGCTGCTACGAGTGGAAGCGTGGCCACGTTCCTGCCTATCCCTGGAGTGTGCAGATGCCGACAGCCAGCACCGCAGTGAGATACCTCCCCACCACACCCCCGCCCGCCGAAGCCGCCGATGAGCCGGTTGTTCCGGCTCTTGCCTGACCTGGAAGCCCTCATGGACCTTCAAACCACTCCCCCCAGCCCCAAGCGCCTGCGCCCCGTCTTCGAGTCGCTCGCAAGGCGTCAGGAGAACTATCAGTGGGAGGACTTCATTGCCAAGATGCTGGCGAAGCTGGAGCTTCCGAGGGAAAAGCACGCCAAAGCGGTGCAGCGCTACGAGGAACTCGGCCGGCATGTCGCACGCAAAATGGGCAAAGGGGCGGAACCGGCCGACGCTCACGTCGTCGTTCAGGGCTCAATGCGCACCCAGACCACCGTCGCCGGCGACGGGCGGGAGAAGTTCGACTTGGACATCGTGGTCAAGCTGTGCGGACCGGAGTTCGAAGGGCTGCGCGACTCCCAGGAGTTCTTCGAGGAGTTCGGCAAGGCGCTGTACGGGGTACCCGGCGCGGGCGTTCCAGAGCCGAAGAACCGGTGCTGGCGGCTGCAGTACCCGGGCGAGCCGTTCTACTTCGACGTCACGCCCGCCATCCCTCTGTCTGAAGAAATCACCGGGACGCACCTGCGCGTGCGGGACAAGGCTAAGGTCTGGAGTCCTTCGAACCCGGAGGAGTTCGCGGACTGGTTCTGCACTATTGCCAACAAGCGCTTTGTCTTCCAGGAGCGGATGGTCAAGTCCGCCATCACGATGGACGAGGCGAGGACCACCATCGACCCGGTGCCTGGGACGAAAGTCCCGCTGGATGACATTCTGCGGCGCCTAGTGCAGCTCATGAAGCTGCATCGCGACGGGCATTACAAGAACCTGTCGAAAGAGCGTCAAGACGCCAAGCCCATCTCTGTCATCCTGGTCACTCTGGCTGCTCACGCGTATGACGAGATGGTCACCAAGGAGCGGGCGAATTACTCGTCTGCTCTGGAGGTAGCCACGGAGGTCATCGACCGGATGCCCAAATTCATTGAGCGAATCGAGGGCGACAGTTACGTCTTCAACCCCGCGATGCGCGGCACAAAGAGGGGCGAAAACTTCGCGGACCGCTGGAACTCCGGGGACCGGTTGCCGCAGCGCGAGTTCCAGTCGTGGCACGCGCGTCTCGTGACAGACCTGGAGGCCCTCTTCTCTGAGGAGTACTCCAAGCGCACTGAGGGACGCATCCGCGCCGTTTTTGGCGAGCCTGGCGTGCAGGCCTGGAAGGACAGCCAGCCCACGCCGGCGGCCATCCTGTCGGGCATCCTGGCTACGGCACCGTCCCAGCCCCGTGCGCAGCCTCAGGCGCCACGCAGCAGCGGCGCGAAGGACACCCTTGCCTGAACATGCAGTTGCGCTGACACCGTTCGAGACAGCCACGGCCGCCATCGAGGCCTGGCTGGATGGGCCTGCTGCGTCCATGGTGACGCGCAGTCGCGAGCCGGACCCGCGTCGCAAGTCAGCGTCCTGGGAATTCGAGCTGCCTCACGCGGTCCACGGGCGTCAGCGCGTCAGCATCTACCTCACCCGAGAATTCCCTGCCACGCCGCCGCAGGTGCGCGTCGACAAGCGTCTGTGCCTCGTGATGCCTCACATAGAGGAAGATGGCAGGTTTTGTCACGGGGTTGAGTCGCACCCGAACGACTACATCGACCCGAAAGGGGTCATCGACGCTATCTTCAAGCGCTTAGACGAACTCTGGACCAAATCCGCTGACCCTGCCTGGGTTGCGAAGGAGTTCGAGGATGAGAACCTCTCCTACTGGCTGCGCTTTTGCCTTCAGCAGAAGTCGGTGCGAGGCGCGCCCGGCGCATCGGACGTACGCGTCTGTCTCACTGAACTTGATGGAGTCACGGAGGGACGCGTTGCTGCTTATTTCAAGAAAGACCAGAAGGCGCGCAGTGACCTGATTGTGGCGACCATTGGCGAGACAGACCCCCACGGGCTGGCCGTGCGCCACGACTGGTCCAAGGGCACGCTCGTCCGTGGCGCCGCCCTTTTCGTGCCGCTCCCTGCTGACCAAGGCTGGACGCCGCAGGACTGGCCCAAGACGGCAGAGCAACTGGAGGACTTGGTCGCCCGCGCCACGGACCACACGCTTTCGGTGAAGCAGTGGGTCGAGAACGGGATGCAGGATTCGCACTCATTCCTCGTCGTGCTCGTTCGCGACACGACCTGCTACGGCTACGTGGTCTATCCGCCATCGTCGCGGGTCATGACTGCGACCATCTTCCCCGTTCCCATCGACCGCGTTGATGCCGATTGGGCGCTGGCCCGTGACCACGGCCTCGATGTCCTTCAGGCACGCCGCAAAAAGCGGGTTCTGCTTCTTGGTTGCGGCTCGCTCGGGACACCTGTCGCCGAACTGCTGGCACGAGCCGGCATCGGCGAGCTGCACCTCGTCGACAAGGAGTTCTTCGGCTCGGAGAACTGCGCCCGACATCTTCTCGGCGCGAAGGACATTGGTGGCATCAAGGCGCATGAACTGGCCAGGCGCCTGCGACAGCAGGTCCCTGGTATTGCGGTCAAGGCGTTTCGCGACTTGGCGGCCGACTGGATTCGCCACCGGTGCACGCCAGGCACCTACGACCTGGTGGTCGAGTGCACGGGCGAGCCCTCCGTACGTACCGCGCTGTCACACCTGCGCGAGCACACGCTGGGCAATTGCCAGGTGGCTCATGCCTGGATGGAGCCCTTCTGCGCCGCCGCTCATGTCGTGCTGGTGCATGATGGGGACCACTGGCCCGCTGAGGACCCGAAGGACAAGGTGAACGTCGGCGAGTGGCCGCAGGATACGAGCGTGAAGCTGCCGGCGTGCAGCGCTGGATTTCACCCTTACGGGGCAGCAGACGTTTTCCAGGCAGCGGGGTTCGTCGCCGAGCGCCTCCTTGCCGCCCTGGACGGTAAGCTCCAGGACTCCGTGGCGTGCAGCTGGGTGCGTTCGGCGCCCTTTTTCGAAAGCCTCGGGGTGGACGTCAAGCCAGGGCGCCACGTGCCCACTGCCGCTTCGGGCGTGGACGCCGTGCAGCTGACCCGCAAGCTGTCGGACCTTCTCAAAAGTGGCTAGCGGCGGTCTCGTCTATCGCATCCCTGGCGCGTCCTGGACACTCGACCTGCCTGCGGAGGTCCTGGCCGCCGTGCAGGCGCACGCTCAGAAGCGCTGGTGGTCCAAGGAAGCGGTGGGCCAGCTCTTCACAAGCGACCCAAGACAGAGCTCGGTACGCGTAGACGCCGTCACCCGGCTGACTCCCAAGTCAGCTTCCCGAACGGGGCTGCGGCTAGACATTCCCGCAGTCGACAAAGAGCGCAAGCTGATGTTCGACCAGGGGCTGCACTGCCTTGGCTTCTGGCACACCCATCCGGAGGCGACACCCTCGCCGTCACCCGACGACATCGAGCTGGCTGCCGAACACGCGCGCGCCGGTAAGTCATCGTTCGCGGGACTGGTCTTCGTCATCATGGGCACGTCACCGCTTCCCGAGGGCCTCGGCGTGTGGGTCCATGATGGAACAATCCTTTGGCGCGCCTTGCTCGAGGCCGACTCGTCACCTGCTGTAGCGAAAAAGCGCTGCTATCCTGAATCACATGCGTGAGCACTACATTTCCGTCGACATTGAGGCCTCAGGACCCATCCCAGGTGAGTACAGCATGCTCTCGCTTGGCGCGGTCTCGGTTGACGACGAATCGAAGCAGTATTACGTCGAACTCAAGCCCCTGAATGAGGCCAAAGTCGACTCAGAGGCGCTCAGAGTGACCGGCCTTTCACTGAGCAAGCTGCTGAAGGACGGACAAGCTCCCTCTGATGCCATGCAAGCATTCGCTGCCTGGGTTGCCTCCGTTGTTCCTGCAGGCAGCAAGCCAGTCTTCGTGGGCTTGAACGCTCCATTCGACTGGAGTTTCGTCAACTACTACTTCGTGCGATTCGCTGGCAGCAACCCCTTTGGCCACGCGGCGCTGGACATCAAGGCGCTGTACATGGGGGTGACTGGCTGCACCTGGAGCCAGGCTACTGCCAGGCAGATGGTCGGGCGGCTAAAGCCCATGACTAAGGGCGGCACACACCATGCTCTGGAAGACGCCGTCTTCCAAGCGGAGCTCTTTCGGCAAACCAGGGGGCTGAAGAGGGAATGAGTCGCGCCGCGGTAGCCGTCGGTGCGGTGGTTGTCGCTGCTGTCGTCGGCATCAAAAAGCTTTGGGATGCCAGAGTGCGCCGAGAAGCGCTCCAACGCGAGTTCTTGGCGTTCCACGACCGCATCAAGCACGAACAATTCGGCGAGCGTGAACTTCTGAGGGAGCGGCGTGAGGCGCTCAAAGGTTGCCTAGACCGTAACTTGCCCGCCGACCTCAAGGCCCGGCCTTTTGACCAGGGAAGCTACGCGATGCAGACCGGCGTCAAGCCCCTATCCGGCGACTACGACATCGACATTGGCTTGGAGTTCGATTGCGATAAGCGCCGCTTCACCGGACCGGTCCAAGCCAAACAAGTCGTGCTAGACGCGCTTCGCCAGGGCAGCAGACGCGTGGAGATTCGGCGCTCGTGCGTGACCGTGAGCTACAGCGGGACGGAGGGACTTCCCGACCACCATGTCGACATCGCCGTCTACGTCAGGTCAAAGGACGCAGGACTGCTGTTGGCTAAAGGCCGGGCGCGCTCCGCTGCCGACAAGCAATTCTGGTTGGCGTGTGACCCCGAAAGCCTCACTAGGCATGTGCGCGATGCGTTCTCCGGAGCGCGACTGTCACAGTTCCGTCGCTGTGTGCGGTATTTGAAGCGCTGGAAAGCGTATGGATTCGATTCGCCCGCTCCGTACAGCATCGCGCTGACCGTCGCTGCATTGCACTGGTTCAGGCCCAATGCAGACCGGCTTTTCGAAGACGAAGACGACGCGACCGCCTTGCTTCAGCTGCTGAATACCATGCTGGAGCGATTCGAGAACGGCCGCCTTGCTGTGGCGCTCCCCGTCGCCCCCTTCACAGACCTGCTAGAGCCGATGACCGACAAGCAGATGCGCGACTTTGAGTTGAAGCTGCGCGCACTGCGCGATGCAATCATTACGGCCCAGACCTCGGAATTGCCCGACGGCGTACGAGAGCTCCAAGCGCAGTTCGGCACTGACTTCGCCTGACGGCCGACGAGCAGCTCAAGTGTTCCACAGCTCGTGTGAGCAACCGTGTGAATGACACGGCGACGCGCCGCGCGCACCTATTTCCAGCGCGGGCCGCGCCTGCGTTGCTGCGCGGTTAGGCAGGCCCCGCATGGCAATTAGCTCGCTACTGCCGAAGCCCGTCCAAGTGGTGTTGTAGCAGCAGTTCATTTATGCTCCTGCAAGGAGCGCATGGTGGGAGTTGGCACTTGGTTGCAAGAGTTCTGCGGCAATCTGCGCATTGGGCCTCAGAAGCGGCCCGACATAGGGTATCGAACTGGGCGAGTCGTGAGTTGGTTGTATGCGGGCGTTCGCAAACTCGATTCCAGCACCAGCTACCGCTTCTACGTAGGCTCATGCGGGCGGTCAACTGTGATTCCCAGCGTCAACGCCGTTGACTTGCTGTACGAGCGACTACCAGACCTCTACACGCGCTTCAACAGCTATTAGGGCAATGGGCAGTCCGCCTTGCTGATGCACGTCAACTCCAACTCCAGAACAGCATGGCTTTTCTTGAGGGTTTCGAATCCCAGCTGGGCAAAGTAATTTCAGCGTTAGCCCTCGTACTGCTGCTGGACCGAGTCCGGCGATGGCGAGCCGCCAGGAAGGCCGCCCGCGAAGGAACTGGAGCGGAAGCCTTCCTGCTCGATTCGCTGATTCAAAAAGAGCTACGAGAACTCGCGAAGTCTTCGGGACTGCCGGCAAACCTGTCGCACGATGGTTTTCGCGATTGGGTGTTGGGTGTGGGCCAGGAAAGGCGCTTCGCATCCGCCCTACTAGCAAAGGCGCGAGGCGCAGAAGATGCTCAAACCGTCTCCGAGCTGGCGAACCAGTACGCAACGGTCACTGGTGAGGCGCCACAGGCAGCGGAGGGAGCAATCAACTATGTCCTCACCCACCTGCTGAACGTCACGAATTCCACGGAATCAGGCCGACAAGCATTCAGGAGCGCACTGCAGCTTCGTATGGCAGGTCACCTAGAAGCGCTTTCCGGGGGGTCTCAAACGCATACGTTGGACGACGACGTTCTCAACCTCGTCCGAGCAATGGCCCGCCAGCTGCTTCAGGCGGCCGAACGAAACTGGGGCATGCCGCCCCGTGTGGTCACACTCTCGATAGACCGCCGGTTCGGCCGGGACCTCGCAGACCGTGACCCGGTCGATTTCGACAGGGTCACCGAGCTAATTGCGACTCATCAGAACGTCGTCATTTTCGGCGATGGTGGGCTTGGCAAAACCACGTTGCTGCTGCACGTCTGCTCCATGCTAGTCGAGCAAGGAAGTCGGGTTCCCTTGTTTCTCGATGCCGCGGCCTGGGCGAGGTCAGGCAAAGGAATGCTTGAGTACCTAGCTGCACGTGAACAGGCACTTGCGTCCCAGGTTTCGACAAGCCACCTCGCGCGGCTTGCCGCTGGCAGACAGCTTGCGCTCTTCATCAACGGGTGGAACGAGATTGCAGGTGAGTACCGAGAGCGATGCCGCTCCGAGCTGGTGGACCTAGAAGCCACGTACAAGGAGTTGGCGTTCGTCGTCACCACGCGGTCCCGGCAGGAGTTTCCCCGGTTGAATGAGGTGCAATACCTCCAAGTACTTGGTCTGACGTGGAAGGAGCAAGTTGCCGCCATCAAGTCAGCACTCTCCCCGGACGCCGCCAAGACATTGCTTGAGGTGTTGGCCAAACACTCAGGCCTGCGGCGGGACACTCGAAGTCCGCTCATCTTGCGTGGTGTGCTCGATATGGCAGTGGCAGAGGACGTCGCTTCAGCGAGCACACTCGACCTCATCGGCGCCGCAGTCGCCAGCTTCGAGCGTAATCCGCAACACGCGTCTGCCATGGCCGCACGACCTCTTGATGGCCGTGCGCGTGCTTACCTGCAGGCCATCGCGTTCGAGCTAACGCGCACGTTGCGCCTCGAATTCCCCCGCGACGACGCCCTGCGAGCACTGGCGCCTGTTGCCTTGAAGCTGCAAGCCGACGGCCTGCTGCTTGCGCCGCCACACCTGCCAGATGTGCTGAGCGCCCTGGTCGCACACCACGTGCTGCAAGAAGACGAGGGGTCCATCCGCTTCGCACACCAGCGGTTCCAAGAGTTTTTCGCCGCACAGCAGGTGCTGGAAGACTGCGCCACTCACAAGCAGTCACGCGACGCGCTCAAGATTGCATTGCGCAACGCAGGCTGGGATGAAGTACTCCAACTGGTGGCCCAGAAGCTGCGCCCCGAAAGCACTCGTGCGCAGCGGTTGGTCCTGGTCGCGGAGGCACTATCTGTTGACCTTGGTCTGGCATGCGACCTCGCCGGTGAGTCGGGCTTCGGGCGGGGCGATGACGCCGAGCTCTACGAAAGCTGTGTACGCATGCTCAGGGAGCTGTCTTCGTCGACACTGGAGGAAGTACGTGGCCTAGCCACCTGCTTTCAGATTGCTTCAAGGTGGCCAGTCTTTGCCGACCAGCTCTGGCCGCTGCTCGAAAGTGATGACCAGCAAGTCAGGTTGACAACCTACCGGCTAAGCCGAGCTGGTATTTCGCTGCGACAACTCGGCGAGCAAGCAACAGAAAGAATTGCTGCTTGGCCTGAAGAACGGCAATCCGAATTTATCCATGAGGTCGCAGACAATCCCGACAACGTACCCTACCTAGAGGATGTCGCGCGGTCGGGTCACAGTGCATCGCTGCGCGAGGCTGCAATCAGCGCGCTGCTCTGGAATTACCCGGCGTCTGAGGTAGGGCTCCGCTCCTGGGCAGAAGCGCCCGACAACATCCGAATCGAACTCCTCGGCCACGTATCCGATATTCTGGAAAGGGTACCGGTACCCGAGGACATTCAGCAAGCACTCGCTCAGCTCGCAGACACACTGGACGACAAACAGCAGGTGCAGTTCGTACGGGAGTTTCCATCGCGGGCGACCGCCAAGGCGGTGCCCGGACTTTTAGCGCACCTTCGGGCTGCGAATGACAGGAACGATGACGACACGCAGGTTTTGTCCGCCGCCATGAAGCTCGCGCCGGTCGAGCTCTTGGAACTGACCACGCAGCTAGCCACCAGCAGGGGCAGATTGCCGCAGTGGGTCTGGCGTGCACTCGAGGGGCAGTCCGTAGAAGCCTTGATGGACCTACGCAGGGCTCTTGTGGCCAGACTCATTGGAGACGACTGGGCAAACACAGACGCATCGCTTGCAGGCGCAATCGCCACCCCCGACTCCACAGAGCTGGTACTTGACGCATGGCTGGCTGCTGAGGCCGAGGCACGCACTTCGACTGAGCCCAAGAAGCACGACAAGCCTCGGCACCTGCAAGACGCGCTTCTGGCGACCCCGGACTCGGTGCTCATGAAGGCGGTCTCCACCAGAGTACGAACTGCGACCTATGCGCAGGCTACTGAGCTCGTCGAACTTCTGCTGCAGCGCGTCCAGCACGAGCCCTCGCTGATGCGACCGAACATTGAGCCATGGTCTCCTGAAGTCGACGAGTTGCGTCATCTGCATAGCGCTGTCGGCGGCCTGACAAAGCCTGACGACGGTCAGGATGCGTTGAGAGCCTACTTGGCCTCGCTCTGCGCCAAGAAGCATGCCCCGCAGTTCGAGTCGTTTATCTTCGAAGTCTTCGAGCACCAACTCGAACTCTGGTCAGCCCACGCTCGCACGATGGAGGGCTGGAATCATCGGCAGCCGCGCCCGACAAACCCGTATCTAGGGCAGTACGTGAGCAATGCTGCTGCAGCGCTCGGATTTGCCGCTGTCCCAAAGCTCTTGAGTCTGGCCACTCATCCCCAGGCTAAGCAACTGGTCCCAGAGACTCTGGTGCGGATTGTGACGGCCCCTTGGCACGAGGGTTCTGAGAAAGCCATCTTCTCCGGTTCCGTGTCCAACGCCATCAACGAAGGACGCAGACGCACCCAGCTTGGCCGCGTGTCTCTTCAACCTACCGACGCCACGCAAGCGGTGACTGACCAGGTGGCCGAATACTTCAGCAGTGAACTGAAGGTGCGACTCGCACAAGCAGCTGTAGACACCGACAGGCGCAAGGCTGGATATGCGATTGGTGAGTGGGCCAAGTTTGCCTCGAAGGTTCCCAGTCCGGTGGTAATCCCTGCTCTCCTGGAGGCGCTCGGCTGCGGCTTAGTGCCCAGGTACCCAACCGTTGACATCGCCAAGAGCCTGCTTCGCGCAGGCGCGCGGATTGCGGTTCCGCAGGTCGTCCTGCATATCGAGACGCTGCTCGAAACGGACACGGCCCAGTGGGTGCCCAACTCAGAGTGGTACTCCGTGGGCGAACTCGCCGCGTTGCTGGTCTGCGCGGTTCCGGATGAACTCCTCTCCAAGCCCTGGGCTCATTGGTACGAGGTTTGGCTGAAGTTCTCGCACGAGCACTCGGTTCTTGATGCCTGCCGCAGCGGGGCCTGCTTGCGCGCTTGGGACATACTGGAGCCAAGACTGACCGTAGCCTCGAGGGACTCGCGAGAGCGGGCGGCTGAGGCGATGCTCTCCTCTGTGGACGCCCAGTCTTTCCCCAGGCTACTCGGCCACGTACGCTCTGGCGCCCTGTTCACGCATGTTGGGTCCCTCTGGCGCCTCGAGCAGCTTACCCCGAAGGTAGTCTCGCTCATGCGAGGCAATCAAGATGGCACCGCCGCCTTCGTTGAGGCGTGCCGTGCATGCCCGGCCCCCGAAGCTGACGCGTACCTGGTCCAAGTTCTTGAAAGTCTGGGGGTGAGCCGCGAAACGCAGGGCGAGTACTTGCTCGAAAGTCTGGATGCTGGGCGAATCGCAAGCATGCACTCCCCGGGCATGTCTGCCATGAGACGCATCTTTGCCAGCAGATGCGAACTCGGCCAAAGCATGTACGAAGTCCTCCCCGCCGCCTGCAATGACCTCAGGCGCGCCCTGTACGAGCGCGCCAAGCTGGATGGGAGCCCCGGGCAGCTCGCTCGAAGATTCCTCGCGGATTTGGAGGCTGGCCGGCGTGAGGGCGGCCGCCCAGATGAAGAGCCCCGCCACCCGGACGCCTCGGACAACCGGGAATGGACAAGGGCTCTAGTTACAAGGTAACTAGCTCGGCGCCAAGGCCCTGGGGGGTATCCGTAGCAAGCACTGGAAATCAAATGCGCGGACGCGAGGCCAGCGGGAGCTTGGTTGGCGGGGAAGCAACTCTGGATGGCATGACGGCTCCCAGCTATGGGACGAACGGGTCACCTTCGACCGAAGAACACCTGGCGCAGTTAAGGGCAGCGGTTCGCGCCTTAGAAGGTCAGCTCTGCTTAACCGAGTCAACTCCACCTAAAGCGTGCCGGTTGCTAGCCCGGATATTTCACCGTAGTAGAGCCACAAACGAGTACGGCATTGCCCTTGTGTGCC
>JABAOH010084608.1_pt2 | contig 24092 bp, 24 predicted proteins | sample 7062181 | NCBI WGS metagenome assembly JABAOH01 (sample SAMN14538630, study PRJNA623070) | marine sediment metagenome | biome: marine biome [ENVO:00000428]; feature: marine pelagic biome [ENVO:01000023]; material: deep marine sediment [ENVO:00002113]; isolation source: pool of 5 deep marine... | reverse complement strand
GGCCTCCCCCGCTCGAGACAAGACCCCCGCCAGGTTGGCCGAGATCGCCACGGAGATGGCTCGGAAGGCGGGACTGAAGTGCACGATCATCGATCGGGAGGAGGCTGCCAAGCTCAACATGGGCGGCTTTCTGGGTGTGGCCCAGGGAAGCGATGAGCCACCGAAGTTCATCGTCTTAGAGTACAACGGGGGGAAAGAGGGGCAGAAGCCCATAGCAGTGGTGGGGAAGGGCATCACCTTTGACTCTGGAGGGCTGAACATCAAGTCCTTTGAAAACATGAAGCTCATGAAGGAGGACATGGGCGGCGCGGCTGCCACCTTGGGTGTTCTGAGAGGGGCTGCAGAACTCAAGCTGCCCCTGAACCTGGTGGGCATCGCCCCTTGCGCGGAGAACCTGCCCAGTGGCAGTGCCACAAAGCCGGGAGACGTGCTCAGGACCCACTTGGGCAAGACCATCGAGGTGCTGAACACCGACGCGGAGGGCCGCTTGGTCCTCTCCGACGGCCTCGGCTATGCCACTAACTTCGAACCTCAGGCGATCATAGACATGGCAACCTTGACGGGGGCGTGCATGGTGGCCCTGGGCAAGAAGACAACGGGGATGATGGGCACCAGTGAGGAATTGATGGAGAGGCTGAAGGCAGCTGGGAAGAAGTCGGGAGACTATGTGTGGCCCCTGCCCCTTTTCGAGGACTACGAGGAGCAGATCAAGAGCGATGTGGCCGATGTGAAGAACACTGGTGGACGGTACGGAGGCGCCATAACAGCAGCCCTCCTCCTGAAGAAGTTCGTGAAGGACATTCCTTGGGTCCACCTGGACATCGCCGGCACCGTGTGGACTGATCGCAAGGCCGATGCCCTCAAGAGGGAGTACCTTCCCAAGGGAGCCACGGGAGTCGGTGTGAGGCTCCTTCTCCAGCTCTTTCGGGACTGGAACATGCCCTCATGATAGCCGGGAATCTGACGGAGGCCCGCTTCAGAGAGCGGCTCAACAGGTTTCTCGTAAAGGTGGACTTGGAGGGCGGTTTCACCCTCAGTCACCTGCCCAATCCTGGTAGGTTGAAGGAGCTACTGAGGCCAGGAGCGCGGGTATATCTCCGGAAGGAGGCCGGCGAGAGGAGGAAGACAAGATACGATCTTGTGGCGGTTGAGTTCGGTAGCATCTTGGTATCGGTGGACTCGAGGCTGCCAAACCGCGCCATCCGGACGCTCCTCCACGATGGGCGTCTGAAGGGGTTCGAGGGGTATTCCACCGTAGTCCCTGAGGCAGGCGTCGGAGATAGCCGCGTGGACTTCCTGCTGAGGGATGGGCAGGACTGCTACCTCGAGGTCAAGTCCTGCACTCTAGTGGTAAAGGGCACGGCCCTATTTCCCGACGCTCCAACGGAAAGGGGCACACGCCACCTGGGGGAGCTAACGAGGCTGGTGAGATCCGGACTCAGGGCCGCGATTCTCTTCGTGGTGCAGCGCCCCGACGCAACCCTCTTTCGACCCAATGATGAAGCCGATCCGAGGTTTGGGGAGGCCCTTCGTCGGGCCTCCGACGCCGGAGTGGAGATTCACGCCCACAAATGCAGGTTTGACGGTCGGAATCTTATTGACTTTGAACCAGTACAAACCTCCTTAAGTGCTCGATGATTGCTGTTGGAGATGACCGGTGCCCAGAGGGACCTGAGGGACTTCGTCGGGAAGGCCAAGGAGGCGCCCCGCGACCCCCAGGTAGAGGAACTCCTCCTCCTCTACGAGAAGCGGCGGGAGGAAATTGAGGCCCGCCTTGAGGAGTTTCGAAACATCTGGCAGCACGGGAGTGATGAGGACCTGTTCTTTGAGATGGCCTTCTGCCTCTGTACCCCCCAGTCCTCTGCCCTTTCCTGCGACAAGGCGGTGAAGGAGCTTAGGGAAAGGGAGCTCCTATTTCACGGGCCCGAGGAGGAGGTGCTCTCAATCCTGGACGGTCATGGTGTCCGCTTCCCCGAGAACAAGAGTCGCTGGATCCTCAAGGCCCGGGAGAGGTTCATCTCACCCCAGACCAGCTTGAGGAACGAGCTCAAGGACCTGGCCCACAGCCCGTTCGACCTAAGGGATTGGCTGGTACGGGAGGTGTTGGGCCTTGGCCTCAAGGAGGCATCTCACTATGCTCGTAACATCGGCCTGGGAGAGGAGCTTGCCATACTCGACCGGCACATCCTTAACAACCTCTTCCGCCTCGGCGTGATTGACTTGAAACCCAAAAACATCTCACGGACTAGGTACCTGGAGATAGAGGAGAGGTTGCGGCGGTTTTGCCACAGCCTTGAAGTCCCAATGGGCCACATGGACCTCTTGCTTTGGGCCAAGCAGACTGGTTTCGTCTTCAAGTGATCCCCCGGAGGAATGGATGAGAAGGTTCATCGTCGTGGGGCACGAGGCTATCACCACTGCAGACTTCAGCCTCGACGACCTTGCTGGAGCCACTGGCCGCCTCGACATCCTGTTGAGATCCATCAACTCGGCGTTCATGCTCTCCCATGGCCTGCGGAAGGATACTGAACTCTACCTCTCCCTTCTTGGACCCCCCGGACCCAGTAAGGTGATCCGTTTCGTGGGCTCGCGGATGAGGCATCTGAACCCTGATGAGCGGAGCACCGCCTCCCTGATCAGAAAGGCCCTAGCCCTCGAATTGGAGGGCCAAAGTACCCCGGGAATCTATGTTCACCTGATGGGCTTGAGAGAGCTCTTGCGGGAGTTCAGGGGCAGCCTCGTTTACTTGAGGGAGGATGGGGAGGACCTTAGGGGTGCGGAGTTGACTCCAGACCCCTCCTTTCTGCTCTCTGACCACAAGGATCTGACGCCTCAGGAGGAGGCGATGGTCATGGACCTGGAGCCCAAGCTAGTCAGCGTCGGCCCCGCATCCCTTCACACAGACCATTGCATCACCATCATTCACAATGAGCTTGACCGCAGAGGCCTCTAGATCTCCTTGGCAGCCTTGGCGAGCCTTTCGAGACCAGCCCGAAGCACTTCGGTCTGCATCCCAAAACACAGCCTGAAGTGATTGTCGGCGCCAAAGAACCTGCCCGGGGTGATGAGGGTTCCGTGCCTCTTGAGGGCCACGGAGGCAAGCTTGTTCACGTTCCCAAGGAAACGGGGGAAGGAGGTGTAGCCCACCGGGGGAACCCACTCTACACCGTTCTCGCGCTGAACCCACTCATCCACCAGCTTCCTGTTCTCCTCGATAAGGGCGCGGTTCCTGGCGCTAATCTTCTCCCTCATTCTGAGGGCCCTGATGGCTATTGCGTCGCTAAGAGCTGAGGGTGCCACCGTTGTGAAGACTTTCGCGCCACCGACTCTTTGAAGCACCTCCTCCGCAGCGAGACACCACCCGATCCTCAGCCCTCCAAGGCCGTAGAACTTCGAGGGGCTAGAGGTTACAATGAACCTGTCGCTTACTGTGAGGGCGCACGGCGGTGTCCTCTCAAAGGCGGCCTCTCGAAATATCTCGTCCATCAGGATGTAGAAGCCCCTCTCTTCCGCCACCGCCGCGAGCTCCCGTAGCTCTCCCGCATCGATGAGCGTGCCGCCCGGATTGTAGAGGTTCGTTAGGACAAGGAGCTGTGTGTCCTCGGGCAGGGCCTCCTCCAGGCGTTCTAGTGGTAGGCCGAACTTCCCCTCAGGCGGGCGAGGCAAAAAGGATATGCGGGCCCCCAACAGCTGGAGGGCTTTCCAGAGGGGCTCGTAGTAGGGCCTCTCCACCACGACCCTTGCGCCCCTTCGGAGCAGGGCTAGGCCGACCAGGAAGTTGGCCTCGCTGGTCCCCTGCGTCACCAGCGCGCTATCCTCAGTCACATGTGAGATGTCGGCAATCAGTTTCTTCAGCTCAGGCGAGCCTCCGACGTGTGCCCAGGATGGGTCAAGGTCCTCTGGAAGGCCAAGTTCCTTGAGGTCCACGGGAGGGAGGTTACTCCCCGCAAGGTCGTATTTACAGTTCGGTACGTTGGACAGTAGGTACTCCAGCAGCTCGAAGCGGGGGATTTCCATGAGACGGCATTGCGAGCCTGTTCAAAAACCTCACTGAGGCAAGATTTCCCGAAGATCTCGCGTGCATCGTCAATATTGCCTCGGCCGCAAGCCTTTATAGACGCCTTACTCTAGAAAGGCTCGGTGAATCCATGAAGGCCGTCATGGTCGTGGACATGGTCAGGGACTTCGTGATGGGGAAGTTGGGCAATCCCCTCGCCCAGGACATCGTGCCCCGCCTCAAGGCGTTCCTGGGGCGCGCGCGGGCCGAAGGACTGCCGGTTGTGTACGTCTGCGACGCCCATCTTCCAGAGGATCCGGAGCTAAGAGTCTGGGGCGAGCACTCCATGAAGGGCACAGAGGGCGCAGAGATCGTTGACGAACTCGATCCAGAGGCAGGAGATATGGTCTTTGAGAAGCGGGCTTTCGACGCCTTTCAGAATCCTGACCTGGATGTGGAGCTGAGGAAGCGGGGCATCGAGGAGCTGATCATGACGGGGGTGGCCACCAACATCTGTGTGCAGAACACAGCGGCCGACGCCTCCTTCAAGGGCTACAGGATCACCATCGTGGAGGACTGCACGGCGGCACCCACGGAGGAGGAACACCGACAAGGTTTGAAGTACATGAAGTCGATTTACGGGGCCAAGGTAATCAATTCAGATGAGGCCCTGTAGGTGGTCCCTTGGGGAGGTTCCACACCGCCAGTGATTCCGATATTCTCGAAGGGAGAACCACCGACATCTACTTCAAGCGCGCTCTAGAAGTTCTGCGCCAGGAGGGCAAGGACAGGGAACACGTGGTAGCGGAGTTCACCGCCGGGAGCCTCCCCCGGGGCTGGGAGTGGGGGGTGTTCTGTGGCTTGGAAGAGAGTATGGAACTCCTAGAGGGTCGGGACGTCAACCTCCTCGCCCTCCCAGAGGGCTCCGTCTTCCCGCCCCGGAGTTACGACGGCGTTCGCCTCCCCGTCATGGTGATAGAGGGCCCTTACGGGGAGTTCTGCGTATACGAGACGCCCCTTCTCGGGCTGATCTGTCAGGCGACCGCCGTGGCCACCCAGGCCAGTCGAGTGAAAAGGGCGGCCGGCGACAGGGAAGTCGTTTCCTTTGGCGTAAGAAGGATGCATCCGGTCCTGTCTCCCATGCTTGACCGGGCCGCCTTCGTAGGTGGCCTAGATGCCGTCTCCAGCGTGATAGGCGCGGACACAATAGCGAAGCCCCCTCAGGGAACAATGCCCCACTCTCTCACCATTCTCCTCGGGAGTCCGAAGACGGCCTATGAAGCGTTCGACAAGCACGTGCCCAAGGAGGTCCGAAGAATCGCCCTGGTGGATACCTACCTTGACGAGGTGGCCGAGTCGATCATAGCATGTGAGTCGGTGCCGGACCTTTACGGTGTAAGGCTGGATACCCCTTCCTCCAGGAAGGGAGACTTTGCGGAGATAGTCCGCCAGGTCCGCTGGGAGCTAGACGTCCGAGGTCACGACAAGGTCAAGGTATTCGTCTCAGGGGGACTGGACGAAGCGAGCATCCCGGAGCTAGCCGCGGCGGGGGCCGACGGATTCGGCGTCGGCACGAGCGTCTCCAACGCCCCCACGGTGAACTTCTCCATGGATGTTGTGGAGGTCGCCGGTCGACCAGCGGCAAAGCGAGGGAAATATAGCGGTCGGAAGGAGGTTTTCAGGTGTGACGAGGACCTCGCACACCTAGTGGGCCGCAATAAGCAGAACTGTCCTGTCTGTGGCAGGAAGACGAGGCCTGCCTTGGAGCAGTACATCAAGGGCGGGAAGCCTGTTAAGGAGCTTCCAGACCCCGATACCATAAGAGGATACGTACTAGAGCAGCTAGAGAAGCTGCCGGGGGAGGGGTGAGGAGAAGTGCCGCCCTGGTGGTCGGCCCTAGCCTTCCTGGACAGCGGAAGGATGTCCGATGAGTTTGAGCCCTCCCTGAGAAAGAAGGTAAGGATGGACCTCTTGATGCTGCTCGCAGTGGGTCTGACTTTGGCCGCCCTGGGCGCCATCTTCGTTCTAGCCCTCTCGCTACTGCTCGTCGGCCTAACTGCAGTCCTCATTGGTGCCTCTCTTGCAGTGCTCGCTGCGGCCGTGTGGTTCAGCATCGGCCGTAGAGAAGGCTCGTAGTATTCGAGAGTCTGCAGCGGGCGGGTCCAACTCCCCTCAAGGAGTCCACAAAGTTTGATAAATGCCATGGACGTAGCCCCTGAAGGATTCCATGTCCCTGGTTCCAGACGACCTCAGATATACGAAGGAGCACGAGTGGGTGAGGCTGGAGGATGACCGGGCTGTCGTGGGCATCACTGATCACGCCCAGATTGAGCTGACCGATGTGGTCTATGTCGAACTGCCGGCCGTGGGGTCCAAGCTCTCCGCCGGAGAGGAGTTTGCCGTCGTGGAGTCTGTCAAGGCCGCGTCAGAGATCTATGCGCCCATCGGCGGCGTCGTGGCCGCCGTGAATAAGAAGCTGGATGATAGACCCGAACTCATCAACGAGGATCCGTACGGAGAGGGATGGATAGCGGCCTTCGAGGTAAAGGATCATAGTATGATGGAGCGCTTGCTCACACCCGAACAGTATAAGAAGTTGGTTGAACGGTAGCCTACTCTGAGAACGTCCGATCCATCTCGGCCTACGTGCGGTCGAGGCGAAGCCTATTGGAGCCAGACCTCCAGGGCCCGGTCCACAGCCTCGTCGAAGAAGGTTTTCTTGTAAGTGATTAGCAGCCTTGCTACATCCTCCTCTCTGCCAAGGCTGTATTGGCTCCTCCTCTCCTCTTTGCGGACCTGAATCATGCCGCTGTCTGTTAGCTTCTTCATATGGAAGGAGAGGGTGGACTTTGAAACCTTCAGCGCGTCGCACAGGTCTTCAAAGCCGGCCATCCGTTTGCGAAGTAGGTGAAGTACTATCTTCCTTGGAGTCCTCTGCCGGAGAAGGGCCAACATGTCCCTGTCCTGCAGGCGAACGTCCCTGACAGAGAAATAGGTCTTCCTGTAACCATCACTCCTGCTAGTTATCAGTTTCTTTCTCTCTAAATAATCCAAGTGGTATCGTAGGTCCCCTAGAGAGATGTTCAGCCGTTTCTCTAGGGCCCTCATGTGGAAGCCGGGATGGGATCTGATGAACTGGTAGACGGCCCGGCGCCGCTCGAGGCCCAGGACCTCCTCCTCTTCCATGGGACGTCCTCAGGAGCTCTTGACCATCCCTGCATAAAGGAGGATAAGGACGGCGAAGTCTATGAACAGGATCTCTGGATTCGCAGGGAAGGTCCTGTTTAGGTTCGCGAGAAAGATCGCCATGGTCAGAAGAAGTCCCTTGATGAAAAAGGCCAAGAATCCGAGGGTTACTAGGAGGAGCTTCGCGCTTCGAACGCGGTAGGTGGCTACGCCCATGAGGAGAGTCAGCAACAGGGCGAATCCCATCAGCGTGACACGGAAGAAGGGCTCTGCCTCACTAAGGGAAACCATGTAATCCTTCGTACATCGCCCTGATGTATGTAAAAAGCTTCCCTTCTTACAATCAAGTGCAGTACGGAGAGGAGTTCGAAATCTGTGCTACTCTGTTCGAGACTTGTGCCAGAATGCTTTTAATGCCCAGGCAGGGTCAAGCCCGCGGTGAAACTATGCGGACCGCAGCTTTCGGAAGCTGGGCAGCCTTGATGGCAGTCATGCTACTGTTGGCCTCTGCCAGCGTTGCTCAGGTTTCAGCGACTGGTTTCGAATATGATGATCAGACGGGCCTTGTGTCCGGAGAGTTCGTTTCCTTTGTCTTCCAAGAGGACACAATGACAGGCGCGGCCACTCTCAGCGACTACAGCTTGGGCGATGGCCTAGGGGACGGCGAGACGGTCAAGGTCTTCGATGTGATTACCATCGAGAACTTCTCTGGGACCGCTATCTTCGGCCAGCAGATCCTAGACACCCAAGTGGTGACCGTTGGCGCTGTCTGGGCAGCCATCGGGGCCAACGCAAGTGTGAAAGCCCTCGACAACCCCGTGGGCAACCTGGCCATAGCCAACGTAGGCCTCTCTGGTGCTCCTCCGGGGTACCAAGGGGACATCGGGCAGATCGGGGATTTCTCCTTGGCACAGCAGTTTCTTGATGCCCAGAACACTATAACCTTCCAGGTGAATACCGACATGCAGGTCAGCTGGACAGGCGAGGTGGGAACACGAGGCGGCTACGTCAACATCACGGGCGTCGACTTCCGGGGCTTCATCTTTGTTTCCAACGGCACCGTGGACATCGATGGCAACACGGTGACGGTCGTTCTGAAGGGCCCTCAGGCCACGTTCTTCCACGGCCTCCCCTTGTTCGGCATGGGGGCCGATGAGATGGAGTTCGAGAGTGAGGTGGCCGAGGCCACGGCCCGGACCGATGTGGGTGCGAGAATCGACATCGGCCCTGGGGGCGAGGTGGTCAAGTCCGCCTTTCGGACTAGCTTCCAGCTAACCCCCCTAGTGGTGGAACAGAATAGGGTCTCGCTCCAACTGGAGTCCAGCATGACGGAAGGGGCTATCATCGTTGTCTACATTTCGGGCCAAGTCATCGACCTGAGCAGGGAGATCGCAGTCAAGTTGGAAGGTCAGGAGGTAGGACGTGCCACCAGCTTGGAGGTTTTGATTGACACCAAGTCCATGGGCGAGGCTACACCGAAGGTATATCTGGTTAAGACCACTGACGAACTGATGCTCAGCATCTACGTGCCCCACTTCAGCGAGCGGACCTTGACAGTGGAAGCGCTGGAGCCTGCGGGCCTGGCCTTGGGAGACTTCCTAAGCAACCCCACTTTCTGGATCGTCGTAGGCATAGCCTCGGCGATTATTATCATGGGGGCGATCGCCGCCGCTAGGAGACGGAAGTAGTTCCGCCTCCCCTCTCCCTTTTAAGAGCACTGAATTACCGTTGCTGATGAGGGCAGCTCTGTGTTGCTTTCTAGGTCTTTCAGCTTGCCGCGGTAGAGCTAGATGAGGACTTTCCTATCCGGTCTATGCTATTCTTCCATTGGCGCCTCGTTGGTGGCCGCGATTTCCATAACGGCTTCATGCGGTGGATCGACACCAGCCTGCAGAGCTTGGTCTCCTCCACTGCGGCCTCCTCATTTGCTTTCCGAATTAGCTGGGGCTGGAAGGGCTCACTGCCGTGGGATGGGCCGTCGTGGGTGCGGCAATCGCCGTCATCCTGGTCGCTGCCGTAGTGGCCCTTCGGAAGAGGCAATAGCCCCTTCCCCCCCACCCTTTCTTATATTTTTGGCCCATTCAGTTTGAGACTTGTGCCGAATTCATTTTAAGGGAGACATTTCCTAGCGTCCGGCGGTGTGCTCTTGAAGCTGGTCACCTTCGCAACGGCATTAATGGCCCTTGCATTGTCCGTCATTGGTCCTGTTTCGTTGGCACTTCAGGTCCCTCCCGACAGACAATACCAGCCTCCCGACTTCGACCTGCCAACAGGCCTAGAATGCAACATCCTGGGAAGTGCGACCAGCATTGGGCCAAGCGCGGTGACTTTTCTCTGCGTCGATGGCTACAGCCCATGGGCAGCCATGGTCGTTGAGGCAGGAACCCCTATGGGCTTCGATTCGATCGTGATAAGCTTCGACGGAAACAACCTCAGGATCGAGGTCACAGACCAGCAGTCGAGGGCCGTCACAATCCTGGTCAACAAGGCTTTTGCCGACCAACACCTCGACTCCTCGGAGGGAAATTTGGACATAAGAACGAGCGACGCGGTGAACTATGAAGGGCTGCAAGACACCGTCCAGGGAGTGCCTGAGGGCATCGAGGGCCCCTTCTATGTCTTCATCATCACCAGCTTCTCCATCCGGTGGGTGGAGATGTCGGAGAAGCTACCAATCTTATTCATCGTTGGTGGCGTGGTGGCCGCTGTAGTGGTGATAGGCCTGGTCATCCTCATGATGAAGAGGCGGCGTTAGTCCCTCTGCAGGACCCTCCACCGGTGATGCCTGCTTCAGTGCGGTCCGGGCTGTTCGAGGCTTGTGTTAGGGTGTTCTAGGCTTGTGCCAAAAACAGTATAATGGCTTGGCAACACCCACCAAGGGATGACTCCCCCACACGAAGGGTTTACAGCCTCTTCAGCAGGCCCCAATCATCCGAGGCCGCCCAGCAACTCATTCTCGGTTTTGAGAACCACGCTGAATGGTTTTAATAGAAACTGTACGAACAGACACTACCCCACTCTTAGTAGCGAGGTGAATTGAGGTGCGTTTCGACGGAAAGGGAGCCGCAACTGCGTTGATAACTAACAGGAGACCTCATCAGACATTGCTTAGGGATTCCACACCCTCATCCTTCGCTCGAAGGTACTTTATCATCTCTCTCATCATGCTTCTTCTACTCCTCTTAGCCCTGTCCCCCGTTATCTGGATGGGGAGTGTCGAAGCCCAGAGCTTTCGGGAGGTGAAGGCGAAGACCTTCTACCTCCACACCAGCGAGGACACGAAAAACGTGGGCTCGGTGGCTACACAGCACATCATGAACACGACAGTAGGTACCAGTGGCCAGACCATCTATTCCCAGATGCGGATTATCGCTCGCTGGCTTATGTATCCGGAGCTGGCCGACGATCTAACCCTCAACGGGACCTTCACCATGTACGTGTGGTGGAAGGCCTCGGCCACAGGCCCGGGCGCGACGTGGTCTCTCACCATCAGCGAGGTATTCCAGGATGGCACCTCTCAGATCGTGGCCACTGCATCCCTCTCCAACAGCGTGAATACATCCTTTGAGGAGGACTCCGTCTCCGCCTCCGTCCTTTACACCTTCTCCGAGGGTTCTAGTGTGGAAGCCCACATCGACATCCTCGGAGATGCCGCGACTTGGTACACCATCGAATGGGGCAACGCCACTCGCGACAGCCGCGTCGCCCTCCCGGCGCAGGACTACATCCGCATCGTTCCCCAGGGAGAGGGGGGCATCGTCACCACGGACTCCGAGCGCAACGTGAAGAGCAACTTCGACCCTGCAGCCCAGAACAAGACCATCTATGTCCAGGCGAAGTTGACGGACCCCTTCGGTGGGTATGACATCCACTGGGTCAACTTGACGGTCGAGGATCCCGACGGGAACGTGGTGCCACAGCTTGACAACATCTCCATGCCGAAGGTCTCGGGCTTTTTCAACTCCTTCGAGTCCGTCCACGAGGTGAGCTGGAACTACAGTGGGTATCCCGAGGGTCGATATAACATCACGGTCTACGCCCTAGACAAGAATGGCCGCAGGGCCTTCGAGGAGACGGGCGACTTCGGGGGGCACCTGGAGGTCGAGACTGGCGTCTTTTTCATCGGGGCGCCGCCCATCGAGGTGCACATACGAGTCGTGGACGGCGACGGGGCCAACCTCCCCGGGGCCCAGGTCCTGATCCTCTTCGGGGGTGTGGTCCAGGCCCAGGGGGCCACGAACGCCACGGGCGGATTCGAGGTGAACCTCGCCCCAGGCATCTACGAAATGGAGGTGTGGTGGAAAGACACCCTGGTGGGCTCCTTCCCATTGGACGCCACCGAGGATGCCCCCTTCGACGCCCCCCTCCTAGCTCAGGCGGCGGTGTATGACCTCGTTTTCTCCGCCGTGGACTCTAAGGGAGCGGGACTTTCGAAGGCCGCCTTGGCGGTGAAGTACCCCAACGGCACCGTGAGCGACCCGCCGCTAGTCCTAGACGACGAAGGCAACGTGACCCTTCCGGACATGCCCGGCGGTCGCTATGACCTGACCGTCCTCTGGACTGGGAAGGTGGTGGCCGAGAAGACCTTTGACATCCAGCTCTCTGGAAACTACTTGGTGAGCGCTTCGGTCTATTACGTGGATTTCACGGCGGTGGATGCCGACGGAGTGGTGGTGGAGAACGCTCTAGTCACGGTCTTCGAGCCAGCCTTCGGGACCATCGTCGAGTCCCGCCTCACGAACCTCCAGGGGAAGCTCGTGTCTCGGGTTCCCCTCGGCGACTACGAGGTCAGGGCCTCCTGGTTCGGCATCCCCGTTTTGGCGGGGCAGAGCCTCAGCGTATCAGGCGACGTCGAGATGACCCTCAGCCTATCCATCCTCTCCACGGAGTTCATCCCCGTGGATTCCCGAGGGATTTCCTTGGAGGACGCGGCTGTCAGCATCTCCGCCGGTGGTTTTACCCGAATCTCCAACACACTGTCTGGAGGCTCTGTCACTCTCCGAGTTCCCATCGGGGACTACAGCATTACCGTGATGTGGCATGGTGTGACAGTGTTCGATGCCCTCCAGACGGTGGACGGTACTGTCGGAACCATCCAGCTGCCGGCCGATGTGTTCTACCTCACCCTTACCGTGCGGGATGCTCGCGGCTCGCCTCTGACGGGGGCTTTCGTGACCATCCTCCGGGACGGCGAGACTGTCGGTGCAGGATCCACTGACGCGGAAGGGAAGGCTGAATTCCGACTCCCCGCAGGCACTTATCGGGTTCAGGTCTCTTACCGGACTACTCACCTGCTGACGCAGATCAGCACTGACGCCGAGGCTTCCGCTGATGTGTCCCAGGACCTACCCTTGGAGGTCACCATCTCGTCTTTCCCGCCCCCGATTTACGCCACGGTTTTACTCTACATCCTCATTGGGGTGGCGGCCATCGCTGCGGGCCTTGTTTATGTCCTCCTGAAGTTCAAGGAGGTGATCTAGTGGTTCGACGAAGCTCGGTCCTCTCCCTCTGCACCCTGCTGCTCCTGACGGCACTGGCAATAGGTCTCATGCCGGTGGGAACCGTCGCGGCGGCTGGCTCCCCCGCCAAGCAGAAGGTGGTCTACCTCCAGAACACCACCAAGATCATCGGAGGAAGCCCTGAATACATCATGAACACAACGCTCCCCACCATGGATGAGCGCGTGGAGCAGTTCACTGACGCCACCATCACTTTCAGTTGGTTCCTGGACCCACCCCTGGCCGGCGACCTAGTCTTGAACGGAACCGCCACGGCGCGCCTGTGGATGCGACTGCTGGACGCCAAGGGCGCGGGGACGACCCAGGTCACATTGGGGCTGGGCCTGTACTCCCATGAAGACAGCAGCACGGTCATCATACTCGACGAGACGGCGGCTGCCAACAGGAAGACCCATGACTTTGTCACCTCCCACTTCTCGGAGTATGAGGTGTCGGGACAGATTACGGAAGTCGTAGTGACGGCTGGGGCCCGACTGGAGGTTCGCCTATCTCTCGTCAGCAACTTTGCCGTCACTAAGCAGATTGCCTGGGGGAGCGACGACTTCCGGAGCCGGGTGGACTTCCCGGCGGCCACCCGCATAGCCGTGGATCAGATCCGCGCCTTCAACAGCACAGGGGGCCAGCCAGCTTTCTTCGACTCCAGCGATAACATCACCTTCAACGCCACCGCCGTCGATCCCTTTGGGGGTTACGATATCGTCTGGGTGAACATGACCCTGGAGGCCCCCGACGGAGGCCTACTCTTCGACCGGGAACCCATGGTGAAGACCGCGGGCAACAATACCTCCTACGCCAGCACGTACGAGTTCAACTGGCCCGATATACCCAAGGTCGAGGGCACCTACAACGTGACCGTACAGGTCGTAGACAAGACTGGCTTCCACTACCGGTTCCCCGACCGTCCCGGCGACGAGACATTCGGCGGCCACCTGGAGTCCCTGACCGTGCTCCTGGCTGTTGGCGAGATCATCTGGGCCAACTTCCTCCTCCTCGACGCAAAGAGCCGACCCTTGGAAGGGGCTCGGCTGGAACTCTGGGACGCCACTGTCTTGGCTGCCTCCGGTACCTCTAACGAGACCGGCCGGCTGAACCTTACCGGTGTACCCGGACCTGGTGACTACACCGCCCGAGGTTATTGGGAGGACGTCCGAGTCCTGGACCAGACCGTCAACGTTCCAGGCATCGTCGTTGAGGACGAGGCCATCACCTTAATCCTTGAGGTGTATGATCCCATCCTCCGGGTGGTGGACGACGCGCGGCTACCATTGGGAGATGCCACCGTCTTCCTGACCCACCCCAACGGGACGGTCTCTGCCGAACCCCGGAGCACCGATGCCCAGGGCGACATCGCTCTCGCCAGGGCACCCGGAGGCTCCTACACCCTGCGGATCATCTGGTCCGGAGTCACCGTGGGCGTCAAGGCGGTGGTCGTGGCCTCCAACGATGTCCACCTGGTGGTGGCAGACGTGTTCTACCTCCGTATCCGGGCTTTGGACCAGGACGGTCGAGAGGTGCCCGGCGTCCACATTACGGTGACCGACGTGAACCGCGCGCTCATCGCCGACTCTCAGTTGTCGGATGCGGAAGGGTCTATGGTCTCGCGTCTGCCAAAAGCCACCTACCGCGTCGAGGCCAACTGGCTGGGGGCCAGCGTGGGCTCCGTTGATGCCATTGCTCTGACCACGAACCAGACCCTGGACCTGAGCCTAGCCATCTTCGCCGTGAGCCTGACGATGACGGACCAACAGGAAATCCCGTTGGAGGGGGCCACGGTTGAGGTCACCTTCGAGGGCTTCAAGGCGGGAGGCACCACGGACGCTTCCGGTGGACTGTCCCTACAGCTGCCGGGGGGTGACGTGTCCCTGAGGGTTTGGTGGAAGGATGTCCTCGTGTTCGAGGGGTCCAAGACGGTTGGCCCGGGTAGCGTAGCCCACACGGTCCAGACCCAGGTGTACCGCGTTCCCGTTAATGCTGTGGACAAGGACGGGAACCCCTTGACCGGTGTGTCTCTGACCCTCTACAGAAACGGTATCCCAGTGGACGGCGCAATTACGGGCGCCGATGGCATTTACGTCTTCAGACAACCTGTAGGCACATACAAGGTCGTGGCCAAGCTCCAGACCACCTACCTGCTGACGAGCGTCAACATGACAGCGGAGGTCTCCTTCAGCCTGCCCATGGAGGCCGATGAGGTGGAAATACGGTTCGCGGAATTCACACTTCCCCTGACGAGCACCAACCTCTTTTACGTTCTCGTGAGCATGGCCGTCATCGTGGCCGTTCTGGCCGTTCTCCTCTTCAAACTGAGGAGAAAGGGCGGCGGGAAGGCCACGGTCGCACAACCCGAGCCGCCCACCGAGCCGGAGTGAGCCGAGGACCTAATATCCAACGATCTCTGTCCAACCCTCGATCATGGGGACTGCATCCGTACCGCCGCCTCAACAGAGGCGGACTCGCCGTAGAAAGTGGTTCTCTCTCCTGATAGTCCTCCTGTTTCTCGGTGCGATGGCTCTCGTCGTCCGTCCCATACTCCCGGAGATCGAAAAATTCCTGGGACTTGTTCGCGAGAATGAATGGGCGTTGATATCGACACAGGCCGACGACCTGCATGAAATAGGCCTAGATGGAAGTGGGGTCATCATTTGCGTCGTGGACACAGGCGTGGACCTGAGCCATTCTGACCTGCAGGGAGCCAATGTAATCGGGTGGAAAGATTTTGTCAAGGATCGGCAAGAGCCCTACGATGATCACCCCGACGGCCACGGGACCGCGATGCTGGGTCTTATAGCCGGTCAGGGGAGGGTCTTCGGATTTGCTCCAGGAGCCTCCCTCATAGTGATCAAGGCGATCACGAGGACGGGAGAAGGAGTATCCTCGGTGGTAGTGAGGGCCATCTCCCTGTGCATGGATCCTTTCGGCAATGGCACGCGGTCTCACATCATCTCCCTCTCTCTCGGTGGTTCGCCGAGGCCTATGCAGAGAGATGAGGTTGCAGAAGAGGCGGCTGAGGCGGCATCGCGGGGCATCTTCGTCGTGGCGGCTGCTGGAAACGAGGATCATGAAGCCTCCGATGTCCAGAGCCCCGCCTCCGAGGAGATGGTCATAGGCGTCGGCGCCGTTAGCGAATCGCTCCAGATCGCACCCTTTAGCCAGAGGGGCAGCAACGAAGAGCGGACTGACCCTCACAAGAAGCCGGAGCTGGTGGCCCCGGGCGTTGAGCTGGTGACCACGGGCCGTGAAAGCACATATCTGATCGTTGCCGGAACCTCCGCTGCAGCTGCTGTGGTATCGGCCCTTTTGGCTCTTGTGCTGCAGGGAGCCCCGTGCCTCAAGGCCGGAGGCTCCGCAGTTCCTGTAATCCAACTCAAGATGACGCTAATGGAGACCGCCAGGAAAGCGGAAGGTCAGGATTCTCCCCACGACGACCTGTACGGGTACGGTCTGATACAGGCTCTGGCCACGCTAGATGCCCTTCGAGGATGAAGTCGGTTCGAGAGTTGTACGAAACCGTTCGAGGCTTGTGCCAAAGTATCTATATGGGTTTCCAATCAAATGACGCACACGGAGGTGAAAGTCTGCAACGGGTGGTAAGAACCCCCTTGGTCGCAGTGGCCTTCCTGGTAGGGCTGGCGCTCACTCTCGGAAGTCACGTCGCCGCCCAGCCTCAACCCCCCGTTGAACTCCCCCAAGTACCATACCCCGACATTGAATCAGCGATCGGCGTCGCCACCGGGGCGGGGGGAACGGGCGTGGCCACGTTCGTCTTCACAGAAGGGGAGGAGCCCTGGGCAACCCTCATCGTCGACGCTGGCAGCCCGGATGGGATCGACCGAGTCACCGTGACCTTCTCCTTGGAGACAGAGACCCTCACCATAGAGGCGGAGGACGCGGAGCCCACCAACGAGGTTACTATCCTCGTCAACAAGGAGTTCATCGACGCTCACCTTGAGAGCTCCCAGAACGGTTTGATCGTAGAGGTGTCCGATGCAGTCAACTACTTCGGCCTGACCGTCTCGGCTGAGGCGGGCGGAACGGAGGTCTACGCCTTTGTGATCACCCACTTTTCCGTTCAGACCATCAAGTTATCGCCCAAGATTCTAAACGGCACCTTGCTAGGACCCGATGGCCTAACGACGATGGGGTGGGCTTCTATAGGGGCCGCTGTCACAGTGGTCTTGGTCGCTGCTATCGTAGCGCTCCGAAAGAGGCGCTAACCCTTTCCCTATCCTCCTTCATTTCAAGCCACTCGATTAAATGTCAGGCTCCGGTTAGTTGAGAGGGCGCAGTTTCTATTCGTCGAAGGGAACGCTCCGGATTCCGGAGTGTTTCTTCAACGATCGATGAGGCGAAAGCTGTTTATCGGACAGCTGGTGAGGCAGTTCTTCGCCCTCAATACAACGGCTAGGTAGACCAAGATTGGCCGGCGGGCGGGTCTTTGAGGGCTTGATGGCATTGTCGCGACGGACGTGACTATTACGACTCTCATCCCACCCTCGTGCGCGGTGATGGGTCCTTACCTTCGAAGATTGTGCCAAAGCGTTCGCGACTTGCGCCAAAGCCCTTTTAAGGTCGTCCTCGAAATTAGCATATCATGATATCGATCTCAGTAAGCGCCGCCATAGGAGCGGCGATAGGAGCAGCGATCATGGGCGCTGCGTCAGCCGCCACGGGGGATATTACGGGGCTTGGTGTGGCCCTGTCCCATATTCCTGAGCAGGCCCATGGATACTCGGTTGTGTCAGCGGTATCAGACGCCCTCGCAGGCGGTGCCGCTGGAGGCGGTATTGGTGCCACCGTTGCTGCAGCCGCAAAGAGCCTGCTTGCCAGGTGACGAGTGTAAAACCTCGAGAGCTATCACAGATCGTAAACAGCTCCGGGTATCTTCGGGAAGGTCTGTACTTCCCCAATGTGCCTGGCTCCCACTATCCAGCCGACCAGCCTTTCTACGCCAATTCCGCCGCCTGCAGAGGGCTTGATCCTCCCTTCTCTCGCCAGCTTCAACAACAGCTTGTAGCGCTCTGGCTCGACGCCATCTCTCTCCATCTTCCGAACCATCTTTCCGTACTCCCACTCCCGCCTGGCGCCGGACAGAACCTCCCCACTGTTGGGCAGAAACAGATCATAATTGTCCCACTTCCCACTCTCTAGATCCTCGTAGTCGTAGAATTCCCTAGGAATGTTGGTCACCCATACCGGGTCCTGGATATCGGCCACCAGCTGAGCTTCCCAGTCTTCCCCGTACAATCCCTCAAGCTCCTCCCTATCGTAGACTCTGAAGGGAACATTCGGGATTGTCAGATCACGGTTTCCACGAAGAAAGGCCAGTTCTTCCCCCACATGACTCCCCAGGCGACCTATCAGCTGACAGACCATCTCCTCCACGAGGTCTCTGATATCCTCGGAAGTGGCGTTTCTCACCTCAAAATCCAATTGTGTGAATTCATAGATGTGGGCTCCTGTCTTCGCCCTATCTCTCCTCTCTATCCTTATGTTCGGCGACAGCACGAAAAGCCTAGGATGCGCTAGGGAGCAGGCCACGATTTTATGGATGATCATGCTCAAGGTCGCACGCACGGTCTCCTCATAGATCTCCACTTCGATCCGCTTCTCGATGGAGGCCCCTGGGTCCGGCCACAGGGGATCCGTTGATTTCGAAAGCACTACTGGTAGCATCCAGTCGAATCCACTGCCCAGGAATCTAGAGGTCAGGTCCCCCAGTACGCGGGTCGTCACCCTGCCGATGCACTTCTTTTTCTCAGTCTCCTCCTCGGGCAGGAGTTCGAGAGGCCTCGGTATCTCGTCCTGACTGACCTGCGTTCCATGCGACCTCATATCTCGTTTATCTTTGTCTCTCCTCATGTTTTTACCCTCCAGTACCCCTCGTTCAGTCACAAGTCCAACCGTCGGCATGATGTGCGAAGTAAGAACAGGAGACAGTTAGCCCCTGGAGAACGAGAGGGTGGACAATCCGTTTCAAGAATTGCTATTCACGTGACGCCCCATCGGTTTGATCTCGGTCAGGCGCTCCATGTGGCCTAGTAGAAGGCAAAAGACCCATAAAAGCCTGCCGCACAGGGGCGGCGTGATATGACGTTCCTACTCCGCTTCAGTCCGGGGCAATTCAGATCAATCATTCATGTTGCAGCCGTTAGCGCCCTTGCCGGAGACACGAGCCGGGCCCCGTCTACGGTGGATGAGGCGAGCGCTCATGCCGCCGCCAAGTCTAGGAGACAATAGGGATATGCCATAAGTCATTCCATACGACATGCGGGGGCTTACGGCGGGTCACCTAGTCCCTAGGCGCATTTGAGCCGCCGAAGATTCCCCCCAATTGGTCTAAGTTGGTCATCATCTGCTCGTCGATTTCCCTTGAGTCCTGATTAGATCCGCTTCTCGACTGGCGCCGATTCCTCTGGGATATCTGATAACATGGGACAAAGATTTGTATACCTCCCATCCAACCATACGTATAGATGCCTATCTCCAAGACTTCCTTGGGGGATAGTTCCACGAAGCCGGACGACGGGAAGACCCAGGGGCTCACGAGGAGGATTCTGAAGGTCCTAGCGGAACTCGACAGAGACCCGACGACTCACGAGTTCTGGAGGACTAGGCCCATGACTGAGCAGGAGGCCCTGGAGGAGCTTCGGAGGGTGTTGAGTCCCCCTAGTACGGTCGTGTGCCCGCATTGCGACACCGTGGTGGAGGTCGAGAGGAGGTGGTGCCACGGATGCGGCCGCGAGGTGAAGGGCAAGGTCGAGAGCTTGGAGCAGAGGGTCGACCTAGCAAGGGCAAGGCTGAAGGAGGATAGCAAGGATGGGGACGCCCTCTTCACCATGGGAGTGTATTACGCAGTCAACGGCCGATATGAGGAGGCGATGGAGGCCCTTGACAAGCTCAGTACCTTGGAGGAGCAATATCCGGGGCTGTCTTGGTTGAAGCGAGCGGTACTCGAGCTGATGGTTAAGCGGAAGGTCGCCTCGTCGGCTAGGTAGATGGTCACACAGGTGGCTACTAAGGCAGAGGCTTCGACTTTGACAAGGCCGTGTTTAAACCTTCAAAGCACTTCCGCAGGAGATGGATCGGTAGGCATTAGATTGCTCTTTCGTCGGAAATCCTAACGCATCAGGACATCCTCTTGTCCAGCCTCCTCGTGGCTATCCTGAATCTCGTACCGTCGCTGCCGGAGGTCAGGGCACCTAAACCTTCAGACAGACTGGCTGGCTCCTCCTAGAGGGGTGTCTTCCCCTATCTATATGCCATACAGCTTCTGGGCCAACGCACCGCGGGAAGCGAGGAGAAGAAATCATCGGATAGTAGCACGCGTTCCTTCCGCCCGGTCCGGAAGAAGGTGACTCCGAAGAGGTTGACCGTCAACATGACCACCAGTGGGCGGTGAGCGTTCAGGAAAGACCCTTAAAGGTCGAGCCCCTTAGCGGGCCCGTGACGTCGCACCTTACTGTCCAGTGGGTTCTTTCCATCATCGCCGGAGTTGTTGCCCTAAGCGTGGCAGCTATCATGTTCCGGAAGTACGCCGCTCAGCGGAAGATGCATCACCTCTTTTGGGCCTTGGGGGAGGCCTTCTGGGGCATCGCCGACTTGGGGCAGGCATCCGCCATTCTCATCGGATGGACGGTCCCTGTCTATAAGCTCTATTACTTTTCGGCCATCGTCCTGACCGGCTTCCTCGGCGTGGGGACAGTGGGTTTACTGTTCTCCCATCGGCGGGCGTACCGGCCCTATGTGCTATACGTGGTGTACACGACCCTCCTCTTCGGCCTTTTGGTCGTCTTCGCTGCCGTGAATGAAGCGCTGCTTGCGACTAGTCCCGTCGTCGGCGGCCTGGCCTTCCCCGACAACGTGCGCATCTGGACTCTCCCTATCAACATCCCCGGTGGGATCGCCTTCATCGGGGGTGCGGCCTGGAGCTTCTGGGTGACTCGGAGGCCATACGCCCTGTACATCGCCCTTGGAGCTCTCATACCCGCCGTAGGTGGGACCCTCGCCCGGTTCGCGTTACCTTTCTTCCTGCCTTTCACGGACTTCTTCGGTATCGTCTTCCTCTCGGCCGGGGTCTACCTCTCCGCTCGGCCGGCGCCCAGTCCCGTTTCGGCCCGGGCAAGGCCGGCAGGCTAAGTCCAAGTCGCCGGACGCGCGCCTGGTCGGGCGCAATCGACCTGGATGACGGTTGGAGCAAGGGGAACCGCAACGTTTTGAATCGTCAATATCTATGAGCGCTCCTTCGCGATACTGGCCTCTGACTCGTGGAGTAGCGAACCAGGCCATTTTGTCCATTAAGCTTGAGGGGTGTTGGAGTTCCTCCACACTAACAGGGGCGGTCATCGATGAGCGGCCCTGGTTCGAATTATTGGCGATCGCGGCATTAACAACAGATCTATGACCGCCGTATACGCCTGCGGGGAGAGTTCAGTCATGTCTCATAGTGGGTCTGCCTGCACGGGGAGGGCGACCCCAGGGCAAGACAATGCGAGGCCAGGTAACGGCTAGACCCCTTACGTTGCCGTCGTCAACGTACCTGTCGGGTCTCGCTGTCTACAATGGCCGCCTTGGATGTTGAAACCTCAACATCTATATGCCCTGGCTCGCGATACTGGCTTGGGGCTCGTGGGGTAGCGGACTATCCTGTCGGCCTTCGGAGCCGATGACCTGGGTTCAAATCCCGGCGGGCCCGCCACTCTCACGCGGAATTCCCGCAGAAAGGACTAAGGTGGCAGTGGCGAGTGTCGGCGTGAAAACGCTATAGGAGGTGGAGCAGGCACTGACCGCGCGACTGGATGGAGGAACCGGTGTATCGGGCCAGCGTCAGTTGACGGTGAGAGTGGTCGGTTTCTGGGCTTGGCTAGTGCTGGGCATCTACATCGCCATCGCCATTGCGGTCATCCTGGCACAGGTGGTCCTCTACACTAAGTGGGAGGTAGTCGATGGGTCACTACAGGGTACCTTGGTGGGCATGGGGGATACCATCTACGCGCTGGTGGTCGTGGGGATCCTAGTCTTCCTCGCGGGAGGAGTCGCGGTTCTCATGGCAGCCATCCGGGAGTTTGCGCTGGATGTGCGTCCGTAGGGTGCAGAAGGTCGAAACGCCCATGGTGTTGAATCCCCGGCGGGCCCGTCTCTCAACTCATTCTGCCTCAGCGATTATATAGACGCCCCGGCCATGGAGGATTCATGGGGGGTGCCGATTGTCACGGAGACTGGCCTCGGACCCTATTCGTGGAGAGACCGGAACTCTTCCTGCCGTTTCTTGAACAGGCCAAAGAGAAGGGTGAAGAGGAGGCGGAGGCCCTTGCGAAGGTGATGCGGCAGAGGGGGGTTCCAGAGGGGGGAAGGATATTGGATCTAGGTTGCGGGATCGGTCGACACTCTGTCCCGCTGGCGAAACGCGGTTACGAGATCGTCGGCGTGGACCTATCTCCCGAATTCATCAAACGAGCGAGGGAGTACGGACGGGCCGAGGGCGTCCAAGGGTCCACTTCCTTCCAACGAGGGGACATGCGGGAAATCGCCTCATCTCTCGAGGGCCAGGAGGCCTTTGACGCGATCATCAACATGTGGACCTCCTTGGGATATTATGGCGAAAACGTTGACAGACAGGTCCTAAAGCAGCTCGTGGGTCTTGCTGTCACCGGGGGCGTCTTGCTTGTGGAGATGGGCAACCGGGAGGCGATCCTGCGGCGGCTCTGCAGTCGAGAGTGGGAGGCGGCGGGGGACATCGTCCGGCTGGTGTCGCGCTGGTATGAGGAGGACCGCGCCTTCATGGTCAATGAGTGGACGACCTACCGCCGAGAAGGAGAGAACCTGACGTTCGTGGGGAAGCTGACGGTGGACCATCGCTTCTATGCCCCCGGCGACCTGAAGCAACTCGTGGAGTCTGCAGGCTGGACCGTCGAGGGAACATACAGCGGGCTGGGCCTGGAGCCCTTGGACCCGCAGTCGCCCAGCACCAGATTGCTCCTGGTAGCCAGAAGGGACCAGCCTTAGCTGACTATCCTGTCGGCCTTCGGAGCCGATGACTTGGGTTCTGATCCGGACATGCCGGTCTCCCTCGTAGTTATCAACGGCCCGTGAGAAAAGTAAAGTAGTCAAGGCGCCTTGGAGTCCTCATGGAGAGAGAACTTGGGGAGGGTCTCAATAGGATCGTGGAGAGTTTCGAGAAGAAGCAGAAAACTCTGCAGGACTCCTTCAGAAGAGAACTGAGGGACTATGAGAAAGAGCAGAGGGCACTCCAGAAGAGCATCAAGATGGATCTGGATGACTACGACAAGAAGGAACGGTCCCTTGAGAAGACCTTCAAGAGAAGGCTGGAAGACTTCGAGAGCAAGATAGTTTCTCTTCAGGAAGGTTTCAGGAAGAGCTTGGAGGATTACGAGCGGACAATGCAGGAGCTCCAGCAGAGCTTGAGAAGAAACCTTGGGGGGTTCGGAAAAACCCAGAAGGAACTCCAGAAACCCCCGAGAGTGGAACCAGAGAAGCAGCCAACGAAGCAGCCTAAGAAGCCCTGAAAGACGCCGAAAAGCTATCGGTTTGGCCGCCCACGAAAAGGGCCCCGCTCAGAGGACCACCTAATTCCCCTGCGAGGGTCCAAGGAAGGTTAAAATAAAATCGCTCCGCTAAGTCGGACATACAGGTGTGCCTTTGTCAGTCCCAGTAATTGTGTGCGCGGTAAGGACCCCCGTAGGGAAATACGGGAGGGCTTTGAGGGACGTTCCAGCCCCCAAGCTCGGTGCCATCGTGACTCAGGAGGTCCTTCGGCGCGTCGGCATTCAATCCGCCGAGGTCGAGGAGGTCATCATGGGCAACGTAATCCAAGCTGGTGTGGGACAGAATCCCGCCCGTCAGACTGCCCTCTTTGCGGGCCTGCCGGACAAGGTGGGAGCCTTGACCGTTAACAAGGTGTGTGCCTCCGGGCTGAAGGCGGTCTGCCTGGCGGCAGACTCCATACGGACTGGAGACCAAGACCTGGTAATCGCTGGAGGAATGGAAAACATGAGTCGCGCTCCCTACCTGCTCATGAACGCCCGATGGGGCTACCGCCACGGCAACGATCAGCTTTTGGACGCCATGGTGCACGATGGGCTGTGGGACGTCTATAACGAGTTCCACATGGGCGTGACAGGCGAGATAGTGGCAGAGAAGTACGGCATCACCCGGGAGGAGCAGGACCAGTTCTCCTACGAGAGCCATATGAAGGCCCTGAAGGCAACCAATTCAGGGATGTCCAGGGAAGAGATCATCCCCGTTCCTGTGGGTGGGCCTGAGGGGAAGATGCTCTTCGATGTGGACGAAGGAGTCCGGCCCGACACCTCCCTCGAGAAGCTCGCCAGCTTGCCGCCGGTCTTCAAGGAAGGTGGGATGGTGACGGCCGGCAA
>JABAOH010137298.1_pt2 | contig 24098 bp, 22 predicted proteins | sample 7062181 | NCBI WGS metagenome assembly JABAOH01 (sample SAMN14538630, study PRJNA623070) | marine sediment metagenome | biome: marine biome [ENVO:00000428]; feature: marine pelagic biome [ENVO:01000023]; material: deep marine sediment [ENVO:00002113]; isolation source: pool of 5 deep marine... | reverse complement strand
TCTTCGAGAGGTCGAGGACATCGTTGACCAGCGACAACAGGTGGCGACCGGCTGTGTTTATGCGATCCAGGTCCTCTCGCGTCGCCATGTCGCCCTTCTCGCTGGCGTCTTCGCTCAACAGCTCGCTATAGCCGATAATCGCGTTCAATGGTGTCCGCAGTTCGTGACTCATATTTGCCAGGAACTGCGACTTCGCCCGGTTTGCGGTCTCTGCCGCCAGCGTTGCCGCGCGCAGATTCTCCTCGATCCTGTTGCGATCTGTGACATCGAGCATGGCCCCGCTCATCATCGCCGGCGATCCGTCGTCGTCCAATGTCAGTTCCAGTTGCTGCTGCAGCACGCGGATTTCGCCGTCGCGCAGGACAATCCGATGCTCGAATTTCTCGGGCCGCCTTGCGTCGACCGCCATCCGCAGGATCCGGCCGACGCGTTCGCGGTCTGCCGCGTGCACGACGGCGAGAAGATCCGCCAATTCGATCTCATCGAGATCTTTGTCCAGTCCGAGAATCCGCCGTGCCTCCTCCGATACCGCGAAGTCGTTGGTTGCAAGGTCCCAGTCCCAGCTGCCGAGTCGCGCAATGCGCTGCGCGCGGGCCAGGGCGTTCTGCTTCTGCTGCAGCACCCTGTTGAGCTGCTCCGATTTTCGCCACAGCTCTTCCGAGCGGGTCTTTTCGGACGACAGGAGCTTCGTCTGCAGGAATTTCGTCCGGATGAAGAATTCCTGCAGGTAGTTCGTCATCGCGCCGACCAGCACGGACATCGTCAGGAAGAAGTTGTTGCTGAGATAAACGTCGAGAGGGATCGGATTCACCACCAGTGCCGATAGCTGGTAAAGGCCGACCAGCAGGATCGATACGCCCAGCGAATAGGTGTGATGCAGCCGGATAATGCTGGACGCGTAGATCACCACCATGATGAGGCCGGCATAATACCAGTAGCTGGCCGGCGGCGACGCCACCGCAGTCATGGCAATGATGCCGAAGCCGGAGATGAACACCGCGAACCCGAGCAGGAACTGGGAAAACCTCACGAATAGGTTGGTATAGGTCGAAATGACGATCGCGCCCATGACCGGGACGATGAGCCCGAACCGGATCAGCCAGAGCCGTTCCGTCGCATCGCCGCCGACATAGGCATCGAGGATGCCGAAGATGGCGTACAGAACGGCGCCGCAGAACAGCCCCAGGCGAATCACCCAGAGCGACGCAACGAGGTGCAGCCGCAGGAACCGGCGCTCGACGTGTTTATCGGCGAAGCGCAGGCTGACCAGATTCAGCGGCACCGAATCCGGAGCGGCATTCATATATGCGACCACGGCGCGTCCTGACCTTTCCAAGAAGGTGGTCTGACCGTCATCGATTGTCGCGGGAATTCGTTAATTTTTCCCCTATTCCGGTGCCGCCTGGCCGTCCGGGCCGCTTGAAGTGCTGGCGTCGGCATGACTTGCTGGACCGCGCGGCGCGAAACCGTGCGTTGGTGCAGTCGACCGGGCAAACGAACCCGGCGCGCGCGGCGCCGGAGTACGGCCGATCGGATCGCCGGCGGCGTGATACGGTCACGCGGGATCGCGGGCTAGCTCGCTATCCTGGCGCGCGCGGGCTGCTCCGGCTCGTCCGGGCCGATTTCGGCCGGCAGCTGCACGGTGAAGGTGCTGCCGACGCCGACTTCGCTCTCCAGCGAGATCGTCCCGCCCATCAGGGCACAATAATGCCGGCAGATGGGCAGGCCGAGACCGGTGCCACCGAGGCTCGCCTCGCTCGATGAATCGGTCTGCTCGAAGGGCGCGAAGGCCGCGTCGATCTGGTCGGATGCAATGCCCCGCCCGGTATCTACGACCGTGAACATGAACCGCTTCATCCTGCCGCTTGCCGGATCGCCTTCCTTGTGCGTGACGGCGATGCGGATTTCGCCCCCGGAGGTGAACTTCGCCGAATTGGACAGAAGATTGAACAACACCTGTCGGAGCTTGGTCCCATCCGACTGCATCGTTCCGATATCGTCCGGGCACTGGTTCACGATACGGTTGTCGTTCGCATCGATCAGGGGCTGCACCGTGTCGACCACCTCTTTCACCAGCGCGGCGACGTCGAACCGGTTCACTGTCAGCTCGGTCTTTCCGGCCTCGATCTTGGAAAGGTCGAGCACCTCGTTGACCAGCGAGAGCAGGTGCCGGCCCGCCTTGCTGATGCGGTCGAGGTCCGGCACCGCGTCGGTTTCGCCCTTGTCCTCGGCCTCTTCGCGAAGAAGCTCGCTGTATCCGATGATGGCATTCAGCGGTGTCCGCAGCTCATGGCTCATGTTCGCCAGGAACTGGGATTTCGCCCTGCTCGCCGCCGCTGCCGCGTAGGTCACCGAGCGCAACTCCTCCTCCATCCGGTGGCGGTCCGAAATGTCGTGCGTCGCGCCGATCATCTTGATCGGCCTGCCATCCAGTCCGAAGATCGGTTCGCCCCGCTCCAGGAGGACGCACTCCGTACCGTCGGCGCGAATCAGCCGATGTTCGATTTCGAGAGGGACGCCCTGGTCGACCGATGCCCGGATCGACTCGGAAACGAGATCCCGGTCTTCCGGATGCACCGCATCCAGGAACTGGGCTACGTTGATTTGCGGTGTGCCCCGACTGTTGCCGAAGATGCGGCAAGCCTCCTCGGAACCGCGGATCTCATCTTTGCCGATGTCCCATTCCCAGCTGCCGACGCTGGCGATCCGCTGCGCCTGCGCAAGCGTGTACTCCTTTTGCGCCAGCTCGGCGTTGAGCCGCTCGGCGCGCTCCTTCGCCTCGGTCAGGTCGGCAACCAGGGATGAGTTCGCGTGCGCAAGCCGCAGCGAGCGGATGAGCAGGACGTGCTGCCGGCGGCTGAGAATCAGGCCGAACAACAGCAACACGCCGCACAGCACGGAAATAAGGGTCCCCGATTCACCGCCCAGCACGGCGGCGTAGAGGGTGATCGGGGAAAGGCTCAGAGCGATGAAGATCACGCAGGCGCGATAGCTCGCGGCGAGCACTGTGGTGCTGCCGGCGGCAATCGCTGCCAGCAGGAACGCGGTCAGAAACTGTTGGGAAACCGAATCTGTGGGCAGGAACAGGACACCTGCCAAACCCCACCCCGCCCCGATCGCCGCGACCGTGATCAGATACAGGATGTTCCAGCCCGCCGGCCGATGGATCTGCTCCGTGCCGGCTGTCCTGAAACGCCAGGTGAGCGCAAGCCACATGCTCAGGACGATCGCCATGTACGCCATCCAGCCGTTGAGAGCCGGCTCGTGGTCGCTGCCGCCCTGTCCGAAGATCAGCAGTGCGGCCGCCGAGAGCGTGGCGAGCGTCGCGTACAGCACGCCCGAGTAGACCAGACGGATCTGCTCTACGAAAAGCTTATCGGATTCGCGCGTGTTCATCTGTGTTCATTTGGGCGCCAAACCGCGCGGGCCTCCAAAGCAACTGCCAACACCAGTCCACGCGTCGTCCCGATGGACGCGCGGAACTGCACCCGGGTATGTTATCCTGAAGGCGTCAATTTCACGTTAACGGCACGGGAGCGCGCTAGCGACCATGCTATCGAGCGTTGCACCCTGCGAATGCCGCTTTCGCTGCGCCGTCTGACAACCTTGCCGTGCTGAACCGCGGTCGCCGGAGCCAGCCGGTTGCCGGACCGGCAGACGTGGCGCTGCGCATTAGACCGAGGGCACCATGCGGATGGGTCGCTATTCGGCACTCATGACATCGACGGGCCGCTGGTCCGGCGCCTCGGCCGGCAGTCGCACGGTGAACACCGAACCCTTCCCTTCGACGCTCTCGACCGAGATTACGCCTCCCATCATTTCGCAGTAGTGCCGGCAGATTGCCAGGCCCAGCCCCGTGCCATCATAACGGGAGCTGCGGCGCGCCTCGCTGCGCTCGAACGCCAGAAAGACCGAATCCTGGTCCTCCGGGGCAATGCCGATGCCGGTATCGGAGACGACGAAGCGAACCCACTCCACTCCGCCCGCCGCGGCATCATCGGCGAACCGGGAAACCTGCATTCGAATCTCCCCCTTATCGGTAAATTTGGCGGCATTGGACAAGAGATTGAACAGGATCTGACGAAGCTTTGTCACGTCGGTGCGTATCTCGCCGATATCGGCAGGGCAATCGAGCTCGAACCGGTTGTTGTTCAGCGCAACAAGTGGCTGAACTGTCGCCACCACCTCGTCCATGAACGGCGCGAGTTCGACGCTCTCAACGACCACCTCGGCGCGGCCGGCTTCGATGCGCGACAGATCGAGGACATCGTTGATGAGCTCCAGCAGATGGCGGCCCGCCACATTGATCTTCTCGAGATCGGGGATGAATGTGGTCGCACTGCGCTCGAGCGCATCCTCCTTGAGGATTTCGCTGTAGCCTATGATCGCATTCAGCGGCGTCCGCAGCTCGTGGCTCATATTCGCCAGGAACTGCGATTTCGCTTCGCTTGCGGCCTCGGCCTCGTGCATCGCGCCGCGCAACCTCTCCTGGGCGCGGTAGCGGTCGGTGATATCGAGGTTGATGCCTGTGACCAGCGTTGCCCGGCCGGTCTCGTCGCACGTCACATCGGCCTGTTCGAAGATCACGCGTTCGCTGCCGTCCGGCATGAGGATCCGGTAGTCGCAGCTATAGGCGGTGCCATCGGCAACGGCGCGCCTTTTCACGTCCTCGATCCGCCTGCGATCATCCGGGTGGACGGCCTTGAGAACAGTCTCCAGGCTGGATGGCGGCGCATCGTCGTGGCGCCCGAACAGCCGGTTATTCTCGGGCGAGGACGTGATCTGACCGGTTTCGATATTCCATTCCCAGCTGCCCATTTGCGCGATCCGCTGGGCGCGCGCGAGCGTATGTTCGCGCCGGCGCAGCCTGGCTTCGACCTGCTCTCGTTCGGCGATTTCGCGACGAAGATCCTGCACCAGGCTGCGGTTCTCCTTTGCAACCCACATCGAGTCGACGATATTCGCCTCCTGGCGCCGGCCCATTGCCAGCAGGAAGAGCAGCAGCAGCATGCCCATCGTGGCGACCGAGAGATCCAGTTCGGTGCCCTGGACGGCAAAATATCCGATGGCCGGCAGCAGCACCGGTATGGCGAAGACGACATATGCGGAAAAGATCCGCGACAGGCTCGGCATGCCGCCCGCTGCCATACCGCCGAGGACGAACGCGATCAAGACCTGGTAGATCGGCGGCGCCAGGACCATCATGACGACGCCGCCAATACCCCATCCCAGGCCGGTCAGCGCCAGGACGACCATCAGGTGACGCACCCAAACCGACGCATTGTCCTCCGTCACGGTGACGCGACGGTACCAGAGGTAGAGCGCAATCCGCAGTGCAACAACAGATGCGATGAACGCGAACCAAACGACCGGCACGTGAAGCGGCAATACATCGCGATGCACCAGCGCAACGATCCCCGCATTGACCACGTTGACCGGCAGGGTCGCCCAGGAATCGCTGAAGATTAGTTGAACGCGCTCGGCAACGAATGCGCGACTGCCGTCTGCCATCACCATGGACCCGTCAACCGAATGCCGGCGCCAAATCGGTTTCGACCGGCGTCACCACTGACGGAAGCCGGAGCGTGAACGTGCTCCCCTTGCCCGGTTGGCTATTCACCGATATCGCGCCACCCATGATTTCACAGTAATGCTTTGTAATCGCCAATCCCAAGCCGGTCCCGCCATGTCGCCGCGTCGTCGATGGATCGAGCTGGGCAAAGGCCTCGAATGCGCACTCGACCCGATCCTGCGGCATGCCGATGCCCGTGTCGGAAACGGCGATCACGATCCAGCCGTCATGTGCCGGTAGATTGCGTTCCGCGACCCTTTGCACCGTAACCCGGACCTCGCCGTTTTCAGTGAATTTGCCCGCATTCGATAACAGGTTATAGAGCATTTGCCGGACTCGTACAGCATCCGCCGCCATGCGGCCGAGCGGCGCCTCACAATGGAGCGAGAGCCGGTTATTGTTCGCCTCGACGAGCTCTCGCACGGTTGCCACGNNGGTCTTGCCGGCCTCGATCTTCGACAGGTCGAGGACCTCGTTCACCAAGGCCAGCAGGTGTCGGCCCGCGGACTTGATGCGATCGAGGTCGGCCACGCTCGCCATTTGTCCTTGCTCGATCGCCTCTTCCCGCAGAATTTCGCTGTATCCGATGATCGCGTTCAGGGGAGTCCGGAATTCGTGACTCATATTGGCGAGAAACCGCGACTTGGCACGGCTGGCCTCCTCCGCGCGCAGCGAGGCCGCCCGCAGTTCCTCACGCGTGAGATGCTGCTCGGTGATGTCATGGGTCGTGCCCGTCATGCGGATCGGATTGCCGGCGCCGTCGAACGCAGCTTCGCCTTGCTGGTGCACAACCCGGGCACTTCCATCGGCGGCGATAACGCGATGCTCGACGCTGTAGACTTCTTTGTTGTCCAGGGATCGCCGCACGGCTTGCATGACCGCATCGCGGTCCTCGGGGTGCACCATTTCCATGAACTGATCGAACGTGATGCTCTCGACGCTGCGGTCGATCGCGAAGATGCGATACGCCTCTTCCGACCCGCGAATCTTGTTCGTCCGGAGATCCCACTCCCAGCTTGCAAGTCCGGCTATGCGCTGCGCATTGGCGAGGCTGGCCTCGCGCTCGCGCAGATTGGCGGCGATGCTTTCGCGCTCGGCCACCTGACGGCGCAGTTCCGCGTTGAGCTGTTCCGCCACTTCCTTCTGCCGTGTGAGGTCCACGACCAGGCTTTCCTTTTCGATCGCCAGCCGCTGCGTCCGTTCCAGATCATCGCCCTGCGACAGGCCGACCTTGAGCAGGTAAGCGAGGAACAGCGCATACATCGCCGCCATGCCATAGCCGGTCTCGCCACCTATGAGCAGGAACTGGACGGCCACCGGAACAAGGGTCGGCACGACATAGGCGACGTAGGCTGCGAAGACCGGCGACAGGCTGGTGACGGCGCCAGCGGCGACGCCGCCGAGGACAAAGGCGGTAACGATCTGGTGGGTGGGGGGCGCGTCGGGGAGCAGGAAAATTCCGGCCAGGCCCCATGAAATCCCGGTCCATGCCGTGGCCATCACGTATCGTCTGGCCCATAACGGCATCGCACCGTCGTCGGGGTCAGCGGCCGTAAAACGCCGGGTCAGGACGATCCGCCAGATCATGCTGAGGAGGAGAAACCCGAGCCAGCCAAGGAGGATTCCGGGCGCAACCACTTGCCGGTGCACGACGGCGAGAATAGCGGCATTCGCAAGGTTGCCGACGACCAACATGCTGAGCCCGGAATACAGAAGTCGCACCCGCGCCGCATAGACCCGGCGTGCGATCTCTCCCGGCCGGGTGAAGGGAAGGCCTGTCGACTCCGGTTGACGGCCCATTTGCGCCCGTCTGGCTGATTCGGCTTGGCCTTCCATGCCCGGTTCGCATCCTCACTCTGGTCTTAAGGGTTACGATAAATGACCGCAGGGTCGTAGTCACGCCTTGGCTTGCGGCCGGCACGACGGCCCAAAGAGTGCCCGGCTCCGGCGACAAGGCTTGCGCTTGCTGTCGCGGTCCGCAATAACCGTACCTTTCACGGGAGACTACGGCATGTCATCCTACGAGGCCCCGCTCGGGGATATGCGATTCCTGCTGCAGGAGATGGGCGCTCTCGAGACGGTAAATCGGCTCGCAGGGCTGGAGGAGGCGACGCCAGACCTGGTCGGCGCGATCCTGGAGGAGGCGGACAAGCTGGCGCGCGAACGGCTGGCACCGTTCAATCAAACGGCTGACCGGTCCGGCGGGGCGCGGTACGAGAATGGCGTGGTGCATACGCCGGAGGGCTGGACGGAGGCGTACGATGCCTTCGTCGCGGGCGGCTGGAACGCGGTGCCCTTCGCGCCGGAGCATGGCGGTCAGGGATTGCCTTGGCTGGTGGCCATCGCGCTGCAGGAGATCTGGCAATCCGCGAACATGTCGTGGGCACTGTGCCCGCTGCTGACGCAGAGCGCCGTCGAACTGCTGACGGCGCACGGATCGGACGAACAGCAGGCGACGTGGCTGCCGAAACTGGTGTCCGGCGAGTGGACCGGCACGATGAACCTGACCGAGCCGGGCGCCGGCTCCGATGTTGGTGCGCTGAAGTGCAAGGCGGAGCCGGCGGGCGAACATTACCTGATCCGCGGCCAGAAGATTTTCATCACCTATGGCGAGCATGACCTGGCCGAGAACATCGTGCACATGGTACTGGCGCGTACGCCCGGTGCGCCTGAAGGGACCAAGGGCATATCGCTGTTCATCGTGCCCAAGTTCCTGATCAATGCGGACGGCTCGCGGGGCAGCCGCAACGATCTGCGATGCGTATCGCTCGAGGAGAAGCTTGGCATCCACGGCAGTCCGACCTGCGCGATGGCGTTCGGCGACAACGAGGGCGCGGTCGGATACCTCGTGGGCGAGGAAAATCGCGGCATGGAGTACATGTTCACGATGATGAACAATGCCCGGCTCAGCGTCGGCCTGCAGGGCGTGGCGATCGCCGAGCGGGCCTATCAACAGGCCCGAGCCTATGCCCGCGAACGCGTACAGGGTCGTCCGCCGGGCGGCGGCAGCGGCACCATCATCGGCCATCCCGACGTGCGGCGCATGCTGCTGACCATGCGCGCCCAGACTGAAGCCATGCGCGCCCTTACATACGATCTGGCCGCGACGCTCGATATCGCGAAACGCCACGAGGACGAGGCGTGGCGCGCCTATGCGGAGCGACGGGTCGGCCTGCTCACGCCGGTCGTCAAGGCCTGGTGCACGGACACCGGCGTCGAGGTCGCCTCGATCGGCGTGCAGGTCCACGGCGGCATGGGTTACATCGAGGAAACCGGCGCCGCGCAGCATTATCGCGATGCCCGGATCGCGCCGATCTACGAGGGCACCAACGGCATCCAGGCGATCGATCTGGTGACCCGCAAGCTCCTGCGCGACGACGGCGCGGCAGCCCTCGAATACGTCGAAGAACTGCACGCGCTGATCAACGGACTAAATCCGCGGTCCGAAGACGAGATCGCCGTGATCCGGCACCATTTTGCGGCTGCCGTCGACGCGCTGGACAATGCGACCCAGTGGCTGCTCGACGCCGGACCGGAATACGCGGTCGACGCGCTGTCGGCCGCCACGCCTTACCTGCAGCTGTTCGGAATCGTCGCCGGCGGCGCGATGCTGGCCCGTGCCGCTTTGCGTTGCTCGGAAATCCTTGACGGTGGGGGCGACGGTGACCGCCTTGCCGACAAGATCACCGTGGCACGGTTCTATGCGGAACAGATTCTGCCGCGGGCAGCCGGACTCGCGACCACCGTCGCCACGGGCGGCGGGACCGTCATGGCCCTGCCGGAGGAGCGGTTCTGAATTTCGGGGAAAACCTGCGCGGCGGCCCTTGGATGGCCGCCGGACTCAGGCGGCAGCCGCGGTCCCGGCCGCGCCGTAATGCAGTTCGCAGCTCTTCGCGAACTCCTTGCGGTCCATTCCAAAGGCGCGCGCATACGCGGCATAGACGAATGCCGGCGGGCGAATCTCACCCCTCTCAATCCACTCGATGATGTCCGGATCGGGGATCCCTGCCTGTTCGGCCAGTTCCGCCTGGGTGAGCTGCCAATAACAACGCAGGTCGCGCAGCCATCTGCCGGCCGCACCATAATCCGCGGGGGTTCCGGGCTCCCCCAGAGCCCTATCTCTGGATGACATGTCCAGTCCTCTTTAATACCTACACATCGGGTTTGCTGCAACGCACAAATTTACCAGGAAGTTTGCTGCATTGCAACATTCTCGACCCGGGAATCGGACCGGGTCGCCGCATTGGGCCGACCCATGATTACCGAAATCCGGGCATCTCTGAGTAAAATAAAAGATAAAGTTTAACAAAAATTTAATTACAAAGACTCATTTTTTGCGGTTTACAGGACTCGTTCGACTAGTCGAAAGGCCCACCCAATATTCTTTGAATCACATTCTTGCGGTGACGTTGTCGATGATGAAATAACGTGTGCCGGGGCGGCCGCGGATGCCGGATGTCCCGGACTCAGGTATTTCCTCTTGATGTATGCACGGCCGCCGCGGACGGCACCGGCGGCAGGTGCCGGATCAGGCGCCCGAATCGGGCCGGTAAGGCGTGATGCCACCGCCATCGCCCAATCTTTCCAACATTTGCCGTACAGTTTCGCCAGACTTCGGATGTGTGACCTCGGGGCCGATATCGGCCAGTGGCTTCAGCACGAAGGCCCGTTCGGCAAGGCGCGGATGGGGGATGACCAGTCCCGGCGATTGGACAATCCGGCTGCCGAAGAAGATGATGTCGATGTCGATGAGGCGCGGGCCATACCGGCGGCCGGGCGTGCGACCGAGATCGCGCTCGATTCGCTTCAGCTGCCGCAGCAGATTCTCGGCCTCCAGCGCGGTGTCGCCGGCAACTGCCAAGTTGAGGAAGGCCGGCTGGTCGGTGACGTAGGCCGGATCGGTTTCGTAGATCGGCGACCGACAGGTCACCTGCACGGCTGGCGGCAGGGCGGCGATCGCAGCCTCGAGATTGGCGACGCGGTCGCCGAGATTGCTGCCGAGCGCGAGATAGACGACGGTCATGGGGTCTTGTCGTCGGGCCGCACCTGCAACAGGGCGTCGGTCATGCGCGCCACCCGGACCATGGCCCTTACGTCGTGCACACGCACGATGTCGGCGCCGCGCACGATCGACAGGGCAACCGCCGCCGCGGTGCCCTCGACTCGGTCTTCGACCGGCAGGTCGAGGACGCGCCCGATAAAGCTCTTCCGGCTGGGTCCGGAAAGGACGGGATATCCGAGCGCCTTGAACCGATCGATGCGGTTGATCAGCGTCATGTTCTGGGCCACGGTCTTGCCGAATCCGATCCCGGGATCGAGAATGATCTGGTCCCGGGGTATGCCCGCGGCGAGCGCACCTTGCGCCAGGGCGCGCAACTCCGAGGCAATGTCTTCAAGGAAATCGTCGTATTCGGCGCCAAGGTAGCTGCCGCCGAGGCGGTCCATGACGACCTCGCTGGGACGGCTGCGATTGTGCATCAGGATCACCGGCGCATTGCGGGCGGCAGCGAGCGGCCCGAGCTCGGGGTCGGCGCGCAGCCCCCAGACGTCATTGACGATGTGGGCGCCGCAATCGAGCGCCGCAGCAGCGACCGGGGCCTTGAAGGTGTCGACGGAAACGATGGCCTGCGGCAGCTCCCGGGCGATGGCCTCGATCACCGGCAGGACCCGACGTTTCTCGTCTTCCGCGCTGAGCGGCGTGGCGCCGGGGCGCGTGCTCTCGCCGCCGACATCGAGGATATCCGCCCCGGCCTCGGCGAAATCTGCCGCCTGCGCGAGAGCCCGGTCGACGGCCCCCGGATCGTCGCCATGCAGCCCGTCGCCGGAAAACGAATCCGGCGTGACGTTCACGATGCCCATGACATAGGTCCGGGCGCCCCAGACGAAGCGGTCGGCGAGTCGCATGTAACGGTTCTCCTGCGGGCCGTGGCCGACGCCTTATCCCTTACCGGCATCGCTTACGCAAGACCGGACGCGAGTCGTCAGGCCGTCGGCAACCGGTAGCCACGGAAGCGCTCCCGCAGCTGGCGTTTGGACACCTTGCCCGTCGCTGTCATCGGCATGGCATCGATACAGACCACATCGTCCGGCAGCCACCAGGGCGCGACCCGGCTCTTGAGGTAATCGAGGATTTCGGCCTTCGACGGCGCCTGCCCCTCCTGCGGGACGATGACGAGCAGCGGCCGCTCGCCCCATTTGGCGTGCGCCACCGCGATGGCCGCCGCCATCGCGACGCCCGGATGGCCGAGGACTTCGTTTTCCAGGTCGATCGAGCTGATCCACTCACCCCCGGACTTGATCAGGTCCTTGGCCCGGTCGGTCAGCTGCAGGCACCCGCTGGCGTCGATCGTGCCGATATCCCCGGTACGAAACCAGCCTTCGTCGTCGAAGGCGGCCGCGCTCGCTGCCTCGTCGCGGAAATATCCGGAGATAACCGTATTCCCGCGCAGCAGCACCTCGCCGCTGGTCTTGCCGTCGTGCGGCACCGACTTGCCATCCTCGCCCACCAGCCGGACCCCGACGCCGAACAACGGCCGTCCCTGTTTGAGCTTGTATCTCTGCGCCGTCTCCTCCTGGCCGCAGGCGCGAGCAGTGGACGACAGGTTGGTCGTGGCGACGGGACTGGTCTCGGTCAGGCCCCAGCCGTGCATGAATTCGACGCCATGGCTCTCGATCTCCTCGATCAGCGCGAGCGACGCGGCAGCGCCGCCGCTCACCAGGCCGCGCAAATGGGTCAGGCGACCACCGCTCCGGCGCAAGTGTTCCATCAGCCCGTACCACAGGGTCGGCACGCCGGCCGCCAGAGTCACCCGTTCGGCCTCCATCAGCTCGTGCAGGCTGGCGCCGTCGAGACGCGGTCCGGGAAGGACCAGGGCGGCTCCGACAAGCGGGCAGGCATAGGGATAGCCCCAGGCGCAGACATGGAACATCGGCACCACGGGCATGAAGACATCGGTGCTGTCGAGCGCGGTGTCATGCCCGACGACGGCGCCCAGCGCATGCAAGACGGTCGAGCGGTGGCTGTACAGCGCACCCTTTGGGTTCCCCGTCGTGCCCGAGGTATAGCACAGCGCCGCGGCGGTCCGCTCGTCGAACTCCGGCCAGTCGATCGCGTCCGGCGCATCGTCGAGGAGCGTCTCGTAGCACAACTGAGATCCGAGTTTGCTCGCCGGCATGTCCGCCGGCTCGGCCAGCACGACGGCGGCCTCGACGGTGCGCAGCTCGGCCATGAGGTCCTCGAGCAGCGGCACGAGTTCGGGATCGACGAAGACGAAGCGATCCTCGGCGTGGTTGAAGATATGCTCCAGCTGGTCCCGGAACAGCCGCGGGTTCACGGTGTGGCAGACCGCGCCGATGCCGGAAATCGCGTAATACAGTTCAAAATGGCGGTGGCCGTTCCAGGCCAACGTCGCGACCCGGTCTCCCTTGCGCACGCCCAGCGACGTGAGGGCATTCGCCAGCCTCGCGATGCGCGGCGCGGCGTCGCCGTACGTATAGCGGTGGATCCGTCCCCGTGCGTCGCGCGAAACAACGGGCACGCGGGCGTGGACAGCGGCCGCATAGTCGATGATCGAGGAGATCAGCAGCGGTCGCTCCATCATGCCGCCAAGGAGCGGCGGAGGATCGGTCGGCATGATGCCTATTCCGCGGCCGCTGACGCCACCGCGACGTCCACGCGATCGGCCAGGATGGCGCCGCGCGAGGCCATGAAGTACAGGCCGAGATGGTGTGTCGGCTGCTGCGGGTGCGCTGCTGTCTCCGGCAGGCCCAGATTCGCTGCCACCTCGCGCGGCAGGTCGTAGGTGGCGCATCCCTGCGCGTAGACGACGATGTCTTCCAGGGTCGGGGTCAGGCCGTGGTTGCGTGCCGACAGCATGGTGAGCACGAAATCCATGACGCAGATATCGGTGCAGATACCGACGACGAGCAGGCGTTGCAGCCGGTTCCCGTTGATCCATTCGGCGACCCGGTTGCCGCCATCCGGCCCGATGGCCCCGACGAAGCCGTTGATGCAGTCCTTGCGCACCAGCGTCGCGGCGCCTTCGTCCTCCAGCCATTTGAGCGCCGGCACCAGCTCCTCCTCGCCGGTCCCCTTCTCGCAGTGTGGCGGGTAGGGCGGCTCGGGCCTGCCGGGCTCGTGCGTGTCGAGGAAGGCGAGGATCGGCCAGCCCTGGGCGCGAAACGCGCGCGCCAGCCGATCGGTTTCCGCGATCATGGTCGTGACCTGCGGATTTTCCGTCGGCGGCGCGAGATTGCCGCAGCCGACCGAAGCGAACCCGTTGACTTCGTCGACGATCACCAGGCCCGTACCGGCCTCGCGCACCGCCAGCGCAGCGAGACCGATGGGCATCAGCTCGTTCAGCATAGCGACCAGATCCGTGGTCGTGGCAGCGTTCGTCACTTTGGCCTCCATGGTTAATTTTACCTAAAATTTTAAACGACTTGTTACGGCAACGGTTTGTTAACCCATTATCCCCCTGTGCCGGTTCTGTTATACTGTCCTGACAACGCAGGGTGGCACGACGCGACAGGATCGGGGGAACACATGATCCGGACAATAACACAAAGCAGGGTCGTCGAGATCATGGCGGCCGGATTCATGGCGCTCGTTCTCGCCGCCTACACCGCCTCGTCGGCGCACGCCACGCCGCGCGAAGCGGACGCCGAGACCTTCATCCGGGACCTCGCGCGCAGCGGCCTCGCCATGCTGCACGAAAAGGATTACACCGACGGGCAGCGCGAGGTGGAGTTCCGCCGGCTCGTCCGCATGGGGTTCGCGCTCGAGGCGATCGGCCAGTTCGTCGCCGGCCGCCACTGGCGGGCGATGAGCGATGAGCAGCGGGCCGAGTTTCAGGACCTGTTCGCCGAATGGCTGTTGACGAGCTATGGACGGCGCCTCGGCGGCTACGGCGGCCAGACCCTCGAGATCTTCAACAGCATCGAGCTGAAGAACAATGGACGCGACATCGTCGTCCGCACGCGCATCGTACATCCCGACGGCCAGCCGCCCTTCGCCGCCGACTGGCGCGTCCGGTCGTTCAACGGCGAACTCAAGATCATCGACGTCATCGTCGAGGGCGTCAGCATGGCGACGGCCCAGCGGGCGGAGTTCGATTCGGTGGTCCGCAAGGTCGGAGTCGACGGCCTCCTGGCCAACCTTCGGTCGCGACTGGCGGTGCTCGTCGCCGGCACCGATTGACTCCCGGACGGGCGGGACGACCCCGCCGCCGACCCGGGCCTTCGCTCACAGGCGCACGGAGCCGTGCGTCGACTGATAGACGTCCTTCGATTCGAGGTCGACCCCGTATTTCAGGACCACGCCGGCGATGATCGCGATGAGGATCGCCGCCGCAACACTCGTCAGGAACGCTCTCATCGATTTTCCCTCCTCATGACCGCATACGTTTCGCGTATCGCCCGGCCGCCGGCACCCGTCACTCCTGGCCGTCCGCGGCGGTCACGCGTTTCAGATAGCCGATCAGCTCCGCCCGGTCCGCCGGGTCGGGCATCCGCTGCAACGGCATCTTCGAGCCCGGCGTGAAGACGTCCGGTCCCTCGGCGAACAGCGTGTCGATCGCCTCTTCCGTCCAGATCAGCCGACCGCCGGCGAGGGCGTCCGAATACGGATATCCCGCGACGCTGCCGGAAGGCCGGCCGAACAGGCCGTACAGCGTCGGCCCGGCCTTGTTGGCGCCGTCCGCCGTGGTCGCATGGCAGGCGCGACACTTGCGGAAGAGGCGCGCCCCGCGGCTGTCGTCGGCAACGGCCCCGTCCGCCGCAACGGCGATGTCCTCGCCGCCCAGCGGGGTGCCGTATTCGACATCCCAGATGCGCACGACATCGTCGGCCCCGGCGGACAGCAGGAGCCGCCCGTCCGGCGTGAAGGCCAGCGACCAGACCGGCCCGAAATGCCCGGCAAGGGAATGGACCAGCTTGCCTGTCGGCAGGTGCCATATGCGCACCGTCTGGTCGATACCGCCCGATGCCGCAAGCTTGCCGTTGGCGGAGATCGCGACCCCGATGACAGGCCCCTCGTGGCCGTACCAGATGCCGAGTTCCGAGCCGGTTTCCAGGTCCCAGACGCGCAGCGTCTCGTCGACGCTGCCCGAGACCGCGTGGCGGCCGTCCGGCGTGAAGGCGACGCTGTTGACCGCGAAATCGTGTCCCGACATGGCCAACAGCCTGGTCCCGTCGGACACCCGCCACAGGCGGATCATCGAATCGTGGCCGCCGGTCAGCAGCAGCGCGCCGTCGGGCGAGAAGGCGACCGCGTTGACGTTGCTGCCGCTGTTATCCAGGACGTGCCGCACCGTGCCGGTGGCGAGGTCCCAGATCCGCACGGTCCGGTCCCAGCCGGCCGACGCCGCGAGCGAGCCGTCGGGCGATACCGCGACGGCGGCGATCTTGCCGAGATGGCCGGTCAGGCGCTTTTCGATCCGGCCCCCCGGCAACGACCACAGGATCAACGTGCCGTCGTCGGCGCCGGATACGGCGCGGCGTCCGTCGGGCAGGAACGCGACCGCGTTGACGCCGCCGGCATGCCCGTCGAACCGGCCCAGGACCTTGCCCTCGGGCACGCTCCAGTACATCACCGAATAGTCGAAGCTCGCAGTCAGCGCCCGCGTACCGTCCGGCGAGACAGCGACGCCCTTGACGAAGCCGCCGTGGCCGACCAGGTCCGCGTGGGCCGTGGTCGTTGCCAGTACCGCCAACAGCCCGGCGACGCGCCCGATCCTCACGAGGGCACGCTCCTGCCCGGGACACCGGCGGCGTGCATCACGGTACGCTCTCCCGTCGCAGCACTGGTCCCGTATTCTCGTCCGTTTCCCGACGCGTCCCGGACCTGTCGCGCACGCCGCTGCTCTCGTGCCGGAATTGCGGCACGAGATTCCCGGTGCGCCGGTCGAGCACGAGGGTATTGACCTGGAAGGCCTCGTTGAAGTTGCCGCCCGGGTTCATCACCCGGACCAGGAAGACCGGCACGCCGTCCTGCTCTGCGGACTCGATGCGCAGCACCTCGACGCCGTATCTCTCCTCAACCGCGGTGCGCGCCGCCGCCTCGGTTAGCAGGGCCTGCGCCGCGGCCGGCGCGGTCGCGAACAGCAGGAGGCCGGCCGCGAGAACCACGGCGGCGAGGCGATCGACGCACCGGCCGGCAAGTCCGTGCCAAAGCATAGCAGGCGGCCCCTCCTCAGGCCGTCTGGGGTTCACCGCCATCCGGCCGTTCGGCCTTGGCCGCGGCCCCGCCGTCACCGTGATCCGGCGGCGGTGCCTCGCCCTTCAATTCGGCGACCCACAGGCCATGGTGCTCGCGCGCCCAGTTCTCGTCAACCATGCCGTTGCCCATGGCATCGAAGGCGCCCTCCATGCCGAGCGTGCCGATGTAGATATGGGCAATCACGATCGCGATCATGACCAGCGAGACGAGGGCGTGCCAGAGCTGCGAGAGTTGCATCTCCTCGACCATCGAAAGGTCGGCCGGCAGGCCGAGGCCGAACACGTTGAGGACGGCGAAGGTGTCGGAGAACATCGCGAAGGTGAACGGGAACATCAGCGAGATTCCGGACAGGCTCATCGATAGGCCGCCGAGAATCACGACCCAGAACAGGAGCTTCTGGCCGGCATTGAACTTCTTCGCCGGCGGGTGGACGTTCTTCTTGAACAGGCCGCCTGCGACCGCCAGCCATTTCAGGTCGTGCTTGTTGGGGATGTTGTGCCGGACCCACAGGACGAAGGAGAGAACGAGGCCAAGCATGAAGGCAAAGGCGAGGAAATTGTGGGCGATCTTGCCGTACCAGGTAACGGCGGCGAAGAATTGATGCAGTCCGCCGAATTCGCCAGAGGTGATCTGTTGCCCCCCGAACAGGTAACGGCCGTACATGATATTAAGGCCGGTGATGCCCAGCACGATGAATGTGCCGGCCATCAACCAGTGGGTGAAGCGCTCGAGCCCGTTGAAGCGCTCGATCAGCCGGCCGCTGGGCCCGGCGTCGATCTTGATGCGGCCGCGGATGGCAAAGAACGCGGCGATGATTACGATTGTTCCGACCAGCATCAGGATGCCGAAATACGAAAGCGGCCCGTTGCGCCAGTTGCGCCACAGCTCGCCCTCGGACTGGATCATCACGCCGGCCTTCGTGTCGGGAATCGATACGGTCCCCCGGGCACCGCCGCGCAGCTGGCGCCAGATCTCCGTATCGCTTGCGCTGCCCAGCGCCTCGCCGGGCACCTGGCCGGCTTCCTGCGCGATGGCCGGTCCGTCGATGCCGGGCAGGTATGCCGCTGCGACGACGGTCAATACGAGCGGGAGTGCCGCCGCGAGGCCGATTGCGCCGGCCATCTTCCGCAGTCGAATGATGTTCCACATGATGTCGTCTCCACAGCAATCTCGCATTGCGGTATCAGCCCTGCTGCTGGCGGGCCCGGAACCTGAGCTCCTCGACCTGCTCGTCGGTCAGCTCCTGGTCCGGCTTGCCGAGATAGGTTCCCTTCTCGAACCGCTTGATCCGCCCCTGCTCCTCGCTACGGCATCCGGCCAGGGCAAGCCCGGCCGCAACCAGGCAACCGATCAGAAATGCCCAATGTCTCCGGTTCGTCTCATTCATGGTGCAAAACCCCTCCATGCTGAACGCGATATCGGAACCGTGGCCGGCCGACAGCCAACGATATGGAAATGGGGGGCGGCGCGACTTGGCTCCGCCCCCCAACGCATTCCAGCCGCGATGGGCCGCAGGGCCTCAGCTGCCGGACTTCAGCTGGTAGGCCGTGCCCCAGCCCCAGGCACCCGACCCGAACCCGCGGGCGACGACGCGCTCGCGGTAGATGTTCGAGACGACGTCGCCGTCGCCGGCCAGCAGCGCCTTGGTCGCGCACATCTCCGCGCACAGCGGAAGCTTGCCCTCGGCCAGGCGGTTGCGGCCGTATTTCTGGAACTCGGCCTTGCTCATGTCCTCTTCCGGGCCGCCGTTGCAGAAGGTGCACTTGTCCATCTTGCCGCGGCTGCCGAAATTGCCGGCGCTGGGATATTGCGGCGCACCGAACGGGCAGGCATAGAAGCAATACCCGCAACCGATGCACAGGTCCTTGGAATGCAGGACCACGCCTTCCTCGGTCGAGTAGATGCAGTCCACCGGACAGACCGCGATGCACGGCGCGTCCGAGCAGTGCATGCAGGCCACCGAGATCGAGCGCTCGCCCGGCTTGCCGTCGTTGATGGTGACGACCCGCCGGCGGTTGACGCCCCACGGCACCTCGTTCTCGTTCTTGCATGCGGTAACGCAGGCGTTGCACTCGATGCAGCGCTCGGCGTCACAGAGGAATTTCATGCGTGCCATGGTTCAGCTCCTCACGCTTTCTCGATGTTGCACAGGGTGACCTTGGTCTCCTGCATGTTGGTCACGATGTCGTAGCCGTAAGTGCCGACCGTGTTCGACGATTCACCGAGCACGATCGGATCGGCGCCCTTGGGATATTTGGCACGCAGGTCCTTGCCCTCGAAATGGCCGCCGAAATGGAACGGCATGAAGGCGACGCCGCGGCCGACCCGCTCGGTGACCATGGCCATGACCTTGACCTTCGACCCCTCCGGACTGTGCACCCAGACCATCTGGCCGTCCCGGATGGGATGCCGAGGTTGTTGGCATCGACCGGGTGGATCTCGCAGAACATGTCCTGCTGCAGCTCGGCCAGCCAGGGGTTGGACCGGCTCTCGTCGCCGCCGCCCTCGTACTCGACAAGCCGCCCCGAGGTCAGGATGATCGGGAAGTCCTTCGAGTAGTCGATGTCCTGGATCGACTTGTACTTGGTCGGCAGGCGGTACATCTTGCGGTCCTCGAAGGTCGGGTAGTCGGCCACCAGAGCCCGGTCCGGCGCATACAGCGGCTCGCGGTGCAGCGGCACCGGATCCGGGAAGGTCCAGACCACGGCGCGGGCCTTGGCGTTGCCGAAGGGCGCGCAGCCGTGCTTGATGGCGACCCGCTGGATGCCGCCCGAAAGGTCGGTCTTCCAGTTGGTCTTGTCGCCGGCGACCTTGTCGATCGCCGCCCGCTCGTCCGCCGTCAGGTCGCCGTCCCAGCCGAGCTTCTTGAGCATCGCCATGGTGAACTCGGGATAGCCGTCCTGGATCTCGGAACCGACCGAGTACGAACCCTCGGCCAGCAGGTTCTGGCCGTTCCGCTCGACGCCGAAGCGCGCCCGGAACGTCAGGCCGCCCTCGGCCACCGGCTTGGAGGTGTCGTACAGGATCGGCGTGCCCGGATGCTTCATCTCGGGCGTGCCCCAGCACGGCCACGGCAGGCCGTAGTAGTCGCCGTCGGCCGGGCCACCCACCGCCTGGAGCGTGGTCTTGTCGAAGGTGTGCTGGTTGGCCATGTGCAGCTTCAGCCGCTCCGGCGACTGGCCGGTGTAGCCGATGGTCCACATGCCCCTGTTGAACTCGCGGGTGATGTCCTCGATCAGCGGCTCGTTGTTCTCGACCTTGATGTTCTTGAACATCTCGTCGGCGAAGCCGAGCTTCTTGGCGAACAGATACATGATCTCGTGGTCGGACTTGGAGTCCCATTTCGGCGCGACCACGCGCTCTCGCCACTGCAGCGAGCGGTTCGAGGCGGTCACCGAGCCATAGGTCTCGAACTGCGTCGCCGCCGGCAGCAGGTAGACGCCGTCCTTGCGGTCGTGCAGCACCGCGGAGACCGTCGGATAGGGATCGATGACGACCAGCAGGTCGAGCTTCTCCATCGCCTTCTTCATTTCCTTCAGGCGGGTCTGGGAGTTCGGCGCGTGGCCCCCGAACACCATGGCCCGGATATTGTCGGGCTGGTCGATGTTGGCCTTGTCCTCGAGCACGCCGTCGATCCAGCGCGACACCGGGATGCCCGCCGATTCCATCAGCTTCTGGTCGGCGAAGCGGCCCTTGAGCCACTCGTAATCGACATCCCAGACACGGGCCCAGTGTTTCCACGAACCCGTGGCCAGGCCGTAATAGCCGGGCAGGGTGTGGCTCAGCACGCCGAAGTCGGTCGCGCCCTGGACGTTGTCATGGCCGCGGAAGATGTTGGCGCCGCCGCCGGCGACGCCCATGTTGCCGAGCGCCAGCTGCAGCACGCAGTAGGCACGGGTGTTGTTGTTCCCGTTGGTGTGCTGGGTGCCGCCCATGCACCAGACGATGGTGCCGGGACGGTTGTCGGCCATGAGCCGCGCGACCCGCTTGAGCTGCGAGCCCGGCACGCCGGTGACGCGCTCGGTCTCCTTCGGATTCCACTTCGCCACTTCCTCCTTGATCTGGTCCATGCCCCAGACGCGGCTGCGGATGAACTCCTTGTCCTCCCAGCCGTTCTCGAACACGTGCCACAGGATGCCCCAGACCAGGGCGACGTCGGTGCCCGGGCGGAAGCGCACGTATTCGTCGGCGTGGGCCGCGGTGCGCGTGAAGCGCGGGTCGCAGACGATGAGCGGCGCGTTGTTCTGCTCCTTGGCCTTGAGGATGTGCTGCACCGCCACCGGGTGCGCCTCGGCCGGGTTGGAGCCGATCAGGATCATCGCACGCGAGTTGTGGATGTCGTTGTAGCTGTTGGTCATCGCGCCGTAGCCCCAGGTGTTGGCCACACCCGCGACCGTGGTCGAGTGACAGATACGCGCCTGATGGTCGCCGTTGTTCGAGCCCCAGAAGGCATAGAACTTGCGGAACAGGTAGGACTGCTCGTTGTTGTGCTTGGCCGATCCGAGCCAGTAGACCGAATCCGGCCCCGATTCCTCGCGGATCTTCAGCATGATGTCGCCGATCTCGTTGATCGCATCGTCCCAGCTGATCGCCTTGTACTTGCCGTCGACCAGCTTCATCGGCGTGCGCAGGCGCCGCTCGCCGATCGCATGCTCGCGCACCGAGGCGCCCTTGGCGCAATGGGCGCCGAGGTTGAACGGGCTGTCGAAGCCCGGCTCCTGGCCGATCCAGACGCCGTTCTGCACTTCGGCCATGACCGTGCAGCCGACCGAGCAGTGCGTACACACCGACTTCTTGATCTCGATTGCGCCGGCGGCAGCGCCGGCCTGGGCCTCCGCCTTGCGCACGGTCGCCCCGGTGAAGGCACCGGCGGCGGCGAGCCCGCCGGCCGCGAGGCCGGAATTGCGCAGGAAGGTACGGCGATCGACCGCACCGCCGGTCACGCCGGCCAGAGCCCTGGAGAGCTGCATTCCGCGCACCAACCCCTTGGATTTTTTCCTAAGCATTTCGTCGTCTCCCGTTTTCCGGATCAGCGATCCTAGAACTTCGCCAGTTCGTAGTAGGTGCGGACATGCTCCGTTTCACGATAGCCGGAGTGCTTGCGGCCCGCCTCGGCGGACGCCTCGGCCTTGCCGCCTGACGTTGCCAACAGCGCAGCCCCCGAGACACCTCCCAAGCCCGCGAGCTTGAGAAGATCCCGCCGCGCGACCTTCTGACTGTCTTCCCTGGTCTTCATCGCCTCAACCTTTCACGCTGCTCCAACCAATTCAGCCGCCCGTCCCGGTCTGTCCGGTTCAGNNAACCTTTCACGCTGCTCCAACCAATTGAGCCGCCCGTCCCGGCCATCGCCGGATCAGGCCGCCATCTCGAATGCCGTCGCCTCGATCTCCATGAAAACGCGGCCGACCGTGCCGACCGGCATATAGAACCTTGCCGATTTCGCTGCTTCGAGATCGGCGAAGAACTGCCCCGCCCACGGGCCGATATGGGCATCGAAAAACGCCCGCTGCGTCGCCAGGTCGGCCGGCGTCCCGAAGTCGCCTTCGATCAGCCCGGCCATCATCTCGCACAGCGATGCAATGTTGTCCTCCGGCTCACGCACACCCTCGGCGCGCGCAATCCCCAGGCGCGNNGCCCTCGGCGCGCGCAATCCCCAGGCGCTCCATGTCGGCGCGCAGCCGTGCCAGAGGTTTTTCATAAACGAATCCGGTCAGGTAATAGGAGCCGTATGGCATCAGCTCGCCGCGGCCGACGCCGACGAAAAGTTCGTGGAATTCGTCGTCCGCGGTGGCCGGGTCGCTCGACTCGGCGACGCGTCCCAGGGCTGCCAACGCGCGCCCCAGTTCGCTGCTCTCGTCGCCGGCGATGGCGGCCACGCGGTCCAGCGCCGCACGGTCGGGCTGGCGTACCAACAGCCCCGCCAGGAGTCGGTACAACTGTGCCCGCAACCTGTCTTCTTCATGGATTTCTGCCGCCTCATTTGCGGCGGCGGGTTCGTCGCTCACAGCGATTAAGCCCCTAATCTCTCCTCCCAAGGAGTGAACCTTACGTCATCCCGGCAGCCGCGGTCAACGACAAGTGTAGAACCGTACATTCACAAATTCGTATGTTAACGTCCGAATAAATAACAAAAAACTTGGGGTTATTCGCAGTAGAATCGGATGAACGACGGATCTCGCTATACAACCCGAAGTGGTATACATCGTTCGTCCTATTTATTATCCGTGTTCACTTTCGTCGTCGGCAGCATCCCCGGCCTCCGAAGCAACGTCCTGATCGTTACCGTCCCCGGTTTCGGCAGCGCTTTCCGGGGCCGGTACCTCGTCGGTCGCGGCCGCTTCGCCCGCTTCCGTGTCCGCGAACTTCCTGGCATAGCCGCGGCCCGCCTCCCAGGCCGATTTCATGCCCGCCACCACGGTCGCTGCGTTGGTGTAATCCTCACCGTACTCGACCATCTCGTCGATGATGTTGAATGCCGGATCGCTGGCCCACAGCTTGCGCAGCGCCAGCCGCCGCAATTCGGCCGGCACACCCGCCTTCATGAAGGCGCTGAAATCGGAGTCCGCGGTCAGCGAGTCGATGTCCGGCAGTTCGGGCAACGACGGCGCCGGGGCTGTGTCCTCGGCCTCGGCCTTGGCGTCCTGCCGCGGCGGGGCCGGGACGGCAGCCTGCTCCTCGGCGACCCGCGGGGCGGCCCCGCCGCGACGCCGCCGGGCCGCCGTCTTGCGGTCCGCCCAGCGGGCCAGCCGGCTCTTGTCCTCAGAACTCATGGCCTTCGCTCCATCCCGACCCGCGCCCGTAGCGCGGCTTTGCCGCCGGCTCGCCCTCCTTGCTGCGGCGCAGGCGGCGTTTGCGGAACGGCTGTTCGACGTGGTGCGCATCGACGAACGCGCGCAGCCAGGCGGCGACGCTGTCGGGCATCGGGACTCCTTCGACGATGTTCTCACCGGCATCCGCGTAGTCCTGGGCCTCGTAGGTCGACACGGTGGCCAGGAAGGGCCGCACCTCATGCGGGCCCTCGATATCCTCCTGCAGCACCACGAAGACCCGCGGCGGATCGGCGGCCAGGCAGTCCAGGTAGGCTTCCGTGTCGGTCCTGTGGATCTCGAGGGCGAGCGTGCCGGCGAGATACTGCTCCCAGCCATCGCCATGCCGCAGCGTCTTCCACGGGCCGGACGGATCGGTTACCGGCACGCCCGGGATCACGGCGACCGGCCGCCACACGTGGTCCTGCCACGGGTGGCTGCTGTCACGCCGCTCCACGACGATGCCCACCGGCAATGTTTCGGTTCGCTCCATCCGCATTCC
>JABAOH010000325.1_pt1 | contig 24110 bp, 24 predicted proteins | sample 7062181 | NCBI WGS metagenome assembly JABAOH01 (sample SAMN14538630, study PRJNA623070) | marine sediment metagenome | biome: marine biome [ENVO:00000428]; feature: marine pelagic biome [ENVO:01000023]; material: deep marine sediment [ENVO:00002113]; isolation source: pool of 5 deep marine... | reverse complement strand
TCGGAGCCTTGTCGGGAAACTTGAATGTGAAAGTTGCCATTTTCTGCCGTACCACCTGCTTGAGATGTTTCTACCCTGACGGTTGATGTGGTTATACCAGCTTCATTAAAAGCACACTGTCTTGATAAAACCCCTGCGGTACATTTAAAAGCCGGAACTTGAGTAAAAAACCCAGCGTTAAAGTTTATATCAACAACACCGGTGGATACAAAAGAACAATCATCTATAAAGTCTTGGTTCTCGCTTAGAACACTACAGGTTCCGTTATTAGAAATGGTAGCACTAAACTCATTCTCCCAAGAGTAGTCAATGCGGGGGATAGTTTCCATTGCGTTTACTACGGGGTTCTTGGAGCCATAAAAATGTATATAAGCATAATTACCGGCTGAGTTACCTGTAGTACTTCTCCAAAATCTAGTATTAGTAGCTGATGTTGGAGATATTCCTGAGTTTATTTGAAGTTCTCCTGTCTCAGGGTTATAGAAATAATCTAAACCTGATACATTTCCTCCGGCAGCATCTTTTTGAATCTGAACCGAAATCCCGCTTTTTGCTGCTCCGGTAAAACCTTTAAAGGTAAGTCCTTTAAGTCCTTTTGCAATACAGATATCATATCTAGTTACACTAGCTACCCCTGTACAAGAAGAGTTGTTGTTATATGGGACTGACCACATATAAAAGCCATCAAGACTTGTAGGGGGTGTGTCTGGTGCTGGCTCACATTGAGTACCTGTGTTGTCATTAACTGGCTTAGAGAAAGAGGCATAAGTTCCGATGGGGTCTGTAGTACAGTCAAGGGCACCAGATGAAGCCGGCTTGAAAGTAAAAGACATCGTTTCAGAACTTACAATATCGGAAGCGGTAATAATTTCTTCATTAATAACTTGAGATAGGATAGATATAGCTACTGTCTCAGTTACATCACCAGATGTTGAACCGCCAAAAGTGATAATGTCTCCGGCTTCAAGTGTAGCACTAAAAGATGTACCAGAGTTAGCACCATTAGTATAAATATGTCCAGTTCTTGCAACAATAACTCCATTGACATAAATATAACCTAAATTTCCGGCTGCGATAAGTCCAACGTGATAGTTTATATTCACATCAGACTTTTGTTTTATATGCCACTCTGTTTTTAAAGCCTGTTGAACAACTTCAATATTTGTTCCTGTAGTAGTTGCATTGGTTACATCAAAAGAATATTCTGGCGGATTATTTTGCCCAACAATCGCCGGTTCCCTGATATAAAAAGTAGAACTATCAATACTATTCTTAATCTTTAGAGGGTCATTACTCCACTCACAAGAATCAACATAAAAGGAAGGAACCGCAACACCGTCACCCTTTAGTGTGATTCTCATTTCACCAGTAGAATCAGGCATCATGATTGCTTGGAGTTTTCTCCACTGATTAGAACCATCATGGTAAACACAATCTCTTTCGTCATCTGTAGTCGTACCGACACACATTCTAACCTTAGAGGAGGAAGTCTTAACCATACAAGTTGCGCCCATCGTGACGCCTTCATGCTGAGTCTTTACCTTATCCTGATAGAACAATACGTCCGTTCCGGTCGCTGAAACATAGGCTGAAGCAAATCCTTCCCAAATCTCTGTCAGTTCCTCAGTNNAATCAACATAGAAGGATGGAGTCACTACACCATCACCTTTTAATGTGATTCTCATTTCACCAGTAGAATCAGGCATCATTAATGCTTGGAGCTTTCTCCACTGATTAGAACCATCATGAAAAACACAGTCTCTATCTTCGCTAGTTGTACCTACACAGAGCTGAACTTTTGAAGAGTCAGTCTTAACCATACAAGTTGCGCCCATTGTGACGCCTTCATGTTGGGTTTTAACTTTATCTTGATAAAAGAGAACGTCTGTTCCGGTTGCCGAAACATAGGCTGAAGCAAATCCTTCCCAAATCTCTGTCAGTTCCTCAGTGGTGGTTGCAGAGCCAGAAGTTATCCACCCATCATCAAATGTACTTGATTCAAATGAAGGGTTTTCTAGGAAGTTATCGTTTCCTGTTTCAAGCCTTACTTCATACTCACCGGAAGTGTAATCACCTATCTCAGTCATTTGTAGATAAGGCACGGCTACAAAATTGTAAATCTTAGGACTTACAAAATCAGAATTAGTCATTTTCAGAGCAGCCATTGATTGCCAATTTCCACCGTTACTCGCATCGTAAAACTCGAAGAAGTTAGAACCTGAAGCTGATACATAATCAGTCCAAAGAAGAAGAGAATCAGCCGGAGTAGCAATAGCATCTCTTTCAACATCAGTTAGATATGGGAGAAGTAGACCAGAATCAGAACTTGAAATATGTAAAGCTGCTGAAGTGGTGGCTACGCTAAGTTCATCTGATTCAACAATGGCATCACCTTGAGAAATCATAGCAAAGCCATTATTTAATGTGGCTGATGAACTTGTACCTCCATTAGTAACCGGGAGAATTCCAGATACATCAGAGGCAAGGTCGATGGTAGGTTTAGTATCTAGTCCACTAGCTCCGTTAGTAATTACAAACTCATTAGCCGCTAATCCACTAAAAGTTGCAGAAACAAATTCTGGTGAAGCTCCAATATGTAAATCTTGAGGCGTACCAAGAGTTATAGAGCCACCGGCTGATGAAATACTAACCTGATTAACTACGCCGGTAAGTGTAGCAGCAGAAGGCGCAGCTCCAGTGTTACCAATAAGTAATTCACCATTTGCAAGCTGTGTTGAAGTTAGTCCCTGGGCGCCGTCGGTTTGCACGGTTGCAAAAGTCTGAAGACCAGAAAATGTTGCTGAGACAAATTCGGGCGAAGCTGTTTGGTCTATGTCTTGTGGTGTTCCAAGTTGAATTGCGCCATCTGTTGATGATACGCTAACTTGATTAACGGTTCCTGTTAGTGTTGAGTTTACAGCTTGACCGCCGCCTACACCGATTAACAACTCACCAGTTCCTAATTGTGTTGATGTTAGACCCCGAGAAGCATCAGTTTGAACCTGAGCAAATGGTTGTAGCCCGGAAAATGTGGCAGATACAAATTCAGGACTAGCGCCATTGTGAATATCTTGAGGGGTTCCGAGTTGAATAGAGCCGGCTCCTGACGAAACGCTTACTTGGTTTACCGTTCCTGTGAGCGTAGAAAGTGAGAAGCCTCCAGAATTTCCAATGAGTAATTCGCCATCATTAACGCCGGAAGCATCAAGACCAGTGCCGCCATTATTAACGGGTAGAATACCAGTAATGTCAGTAGTCGCATTTATATCCCCTGAGAAAACATTGTTAGAAGCATCTAGTTGAAGCGGTTTTGATGATGATGGGCTGAGAAATCTTATATTTCCAGCGTCAGTAAATTGAAGAAGACTTGTGTTTGATGGAGAAGGTGTTAAGACTTCAAAAACTAGCCCTGCTGTTGCAGAAGCAGACGGGCTTCCCCCTACTCTTAAAGTCTGTGAATATGTATCCCCGTCAACAAATAAACCGGTAAGCCCTGTTCCTACACCAGAGTCGTCAATACAAAACGTAGAATCTTGGAGTACACCAGAGCCAGCAATATCCCAACGAGGAACACAGTTATCTTCACCAGAAAGCCCAAGAGCTCCAAAAATAAAATTTTGCCAATTTGTACTGTCACCATTATCAGCCTTTTTGTACCAAGTCCCGGTTCCGGCCTGTATGTAGGCTGAACCAATGTCACCACGAGCACTAACAGAGGTCGGGTCGTTTGCATCATTACCAATAATTCTTAAATTATTATCTTTGAGCCTGATGCTGTTTTTAAGCATCTTAATATCAGGCCCGGAAGGAATTGCACCCGTCCCGGCGTTAGCTTCAACAGCTAAAAGAATCCCTAAAAGAACAAGTAAAAATCCAAGTATTTCAGATTTCTTCATTATTACCCCAAAAAGTTCATGGCTAAATATGAGCCGGGTTGGTCAATATCAACATCTTTAACGGCTCTTAAATAAACAGAAGTCCCGGAAGCTAGTGTAAATCTTACCGTTTCATCTGGAGTTAAAACCATTGTTGCAATCTTAATAGTACAAGCAGCATCTTCAAACATTTCAACAAATTCACCAATGTCCGAAATAACCTGAACACCTGAAACGTCTTGCCCTAGTGCTGCGACAACTTGAAGACCGGCAACGGCTGATGAACGTGGAATTACGTTTGCTCCAGTTACCTCTATTACACCACCGTCAAGCTCATCAACAGTGTTTTTATCGGTTAATCCTGAAAGACTTTCGTTTAATGCAGTAGGCGGATATTTGTGGTAGCTCATTATGCCCCCTGAGAGTGTGCTTTATAATCAGCGTTTAGAGTTCCAATAGTTCCACCAGTAAAAGACCATGAGAGTCTTGAATATTTCCAGCAGATATTTTCAGCCTCAATAAATGCGGTTCCGGCGCTTCCGTCCATGTTCAAATCTGGGCTAATTGGCAGAGTTCTCCAGTTTACTTTATCGTTTGATACTTGAAGAGATAAATTGCCGGTGCAATCACCTGTCCAAGACGCATAATAGAGAATTCTGTCAGTTTGTTCGCAATCTGTTTCTTCTGATGTTCCAGCTCCGGTCATGTCAAAGTTGGTGAAAACCGGAAAAGCTTTTGTAACGTGCTTTCTCATTTCTTCCCCTTTATAGGCAAAGACCTTTTACGGCCAAAGGTTTAATTTATATTAACACGCTCTATCTTCTACACTCAAGGAACGTGTGAGCTTTAAAATTGTCGGATTAGTTGGGTCGGCTGTTTCTTTTAGAACAATATCAACATCATAGTCACCTTCAGCCATTGTATCGGTTTGGGTTGATGTTAAACTTGCTTTTATTTCGCCATTTGTGGGGGTTGGAACGGTAATTCCACCGCCACCACCGTTTAATTGAAGCTGTATTGAGCCGCCTGAAATTGGAATACATACTTCAACATCACCGGGCCCGGTGGTATAGGGAGTCAGGTCAAATGCGCTCCCGTCTTCATTTTTTAAAAATACAGAAAACTCTTCTTTAGAGCCTTTAATTAATTTTTCAGCCATTTATGACCCCCGTTAATGATTTCTTCTCTATTGTAGCCGAAACAGTCTTGGCAGTATCTACGGCAATAACAATTCCTTTGTCTTTTATTTCTAAAATTGAAGAATTTGAAGGCCTTAGAACGCTTGAAAGTTTCACATTTAGGTTATCTTTTACAATTTGGCCTGTCACGTCTTTCACAAAAACCTCTGATAAAAAGCTCGGGTTATATTTATTTGATGGGGTAGTCCCATTTGAGCGCCTTATAAAGTATAACACCTTAACGAAATCAAAATCAGGCATTACTTGAGTTTCGTTGGTAAATGAGCCATCTGAAATTCTTAAAATCTCGAATTCCGGAACAATATTTGTTCCGTCCATCTCGTCGATTCTGCAAAAAACTCGCTCAGTTGGGTTGTCATCACCATCACCAAGCTGAATTTCTAAACCAAGAATATCACCAACGCATCTTTTGTTACTCATTCTCTAGTTTCATCCTCTATTTTTCGCAGCTCTTTTGTTCCCCTGACTCTCCAAAAGAGATGGCCACATAAAACACCAAATGCAAAAGTGAAGATTGGGTAATTGTAAGACCAAACTATCATTGCATGAGATATTGAAGCTTCAGTATCACCTTTTGACATTGCCCAAAAATCATAAAGAGCAATTAAAACAAAAACAGTTATGGTAAACGCCTTTGTAATTTGAATAATCTTTTCTTTATTCATTACGGAAGCCTTCCATCAATACCGCAATTGCAATCTACATCAGTAGTCCCAAAACTCTCATATTTAACGACCATATATAAATACTTTAGGTCAGATTCTGTATATGCTTTATTCTTAATAACAGTAGTTCCATTTGGACTTACAGGATATTCCCTACAATAGGCATGAAGTACAAACCCTGCTCCATAACCAAGAACATTATCCACATCAGTTAGCTCTAAAGTAATGTTATCTTTAATATGTTGGTTCTCGGTGTGCATAAATCCTTGGCCAACTAAAATATGATAATTAAATTTATAATTATAAGTTGTAATTTGACCTGCTGTAGCTGTGAAGGAGAATCCTTCATTTGCAACTTTCTTTCCACCAAAAGTAATTACTTCCTCAATCTTCTCTGCGTACTCAAGAGTTTCTCCTGTATGAGCTGATATGATTGAGTCTAAATAAGTAGATTTTTCAATAGCCGGAACAGGTGCAGCGAAGGTTAAGGTTATATTTGTGCCATCATCTGAAGAAGATAGAAGTTTTATAGTTAATCCGGCTTCTTGTTGGATTTCCAAATCTAAGGCATCATGAGCAACTTTATTGTTTGCTGTATCAGTTATTAAATATGTGTAATTTGTAGCAGCCATTATGAGAAATCTCCTAATTGTCCAATTCTAACCACTCCTACCCTAACTTTTCTAATTCTAGCTATACCGCCATCATTAGTCTGACCCCACTGGACTCTAATATCTATGGAATCATTTGTAGGTAATTGGATTATATCCCAACAGCTCCTAGGGACATATCCATTGTCGTTTGAAACTCCGTCCCTGGTGTCTGAAATATCTATCCAAATTGAGGAGTTTGAGGGCTTCCACTGGACTCTATGTCCTAGTTCCCTACCGGCTTTACTCTGACCTACTTCAGAAAACTGTGAGATAAGGATACTACCGGCTTTAAGAATGCCAGTAGTCCCCGTTAATTTATCCACCCATAGATTAGAAGTAGTATTAGACTCACCTTCGGAACGAAAATTTTCGCCCCGAAAGTCAATCCATTTAAGGTCAGCCCTAGACATCTAGGCTCCCTTAGTAGTCTAGTGATTCAAAAGCAATGTCGATAACGTCACCGGCCTCAAGAATCGTAGCAAGGTCGCCAATAAAGGTCACTCTGGTTTTACCACCAGTACCGCCAAGATATGAAACAGTAAAATCAACAGTGTCCTTTTGTTTTATTCCGAATCTTGGTTGAAAAATAATTGATTGGTCTGAAGCAACTTTTGAAAGGTCAAGATAGCCGTTTGTAATATCAAGAGCAGCAAGAGTAAAAGACTCTTCAAATGTTCTTCTTCCAACAAGTACACCGCCGGAAATTTTAGTTGTTCCGGTAACAAGTGAACTATCGTCAGCAAGAACTATAAGTTGGTCAGAGCCATTAAATCCTAGACCGTCAGAAGCGTCTACTGAAAGAGTCTGGCCAGTTTTGGTTAGACCTTGACCCGGTTGAATAACTTCACCCATCTGAGAAAAAGTTAGTGAATCAGTACCTAATACAAGTTCCCCAGCAGGGTCGCCGCCAGAACTTGAAGAAGTCATGATAAAACCTAGTGAGGCAAGAGTTGAGCCTTCAGCGATAGGAACATACATACCACGAGTTACAGACTGAGATGGAAGTCCACCATTGTCAGCATCAGTTGTTCTGGTAAGAATAAAAGGATTAGAGCCATCACCTAATTGAGTGACTTCATAAATACCATTTTCAAGTCCAGAGGCTTGATTTTTAACTAAAATTCTATTTCCAAGGGCCGGAGAAACACCGTCAATTGCCCCAAGGGCTCCGTTGGCATCAGCCGTTAGGGTTGCACCAACGCCGGCAGTTCCGTTCGCATAGGTAACAGCAGGGAGCGCAGTAGTCGTAGCAAGCCTTACAGCGTCTTTTGGGTCAGAAAGTCCAGAAATAACAGAGTCAACATATTGCTTTGTCGCCGCATCTGTTCCACTTGTCGGGTCGGCAAGGTTTACGATTTTTGCCGAGTTCATAGACATTTCACGGAGAATCTGAAGAACGTCCGAATTGTCTACTTTTAGAATCTCAATGTCAGCCGAATCAGCCGCATTTCTAGCTCTAAGAGCACCATTGTTTTGCAGCCTTATTTTTACATCGTTTACCGCATTATCTTCGATGAATTTTGTTATCAACTTACTCATTTTAAATCCCTCCTATAGCGGATATATGATTCTAAGTTTGTCACCAGTCTCAAGGACTGTTTCTAATGAAAATCCATCCCATGTCAAAACGGAGCCTGATACATTAAAGTCTAAACCGATTTGCTGTGAAGTTCCACCGATTAAGTCTAATGTCACCTTCGTTGTATTAACGGGAACATTTGTTAAAATAATTTCCTTAGCAGCAGCTTCACCAGCCGTAAGGGTTCTAACTTCAACTATATAAGCGTTATCAATCGAGGTTACCTGTGGGATTGGATTAGCTATTGGCATCTATCTCCCCATCATTCTTTCGCCTTGAGTGAGTTCGCTTTCATCAACTATTTTTGGCGCTTTTCTGGCCTTTTGCGCTTGTTTTTCGTCATTAACTCTAGGGTTTTTCCCGGTAGCCTGTAGAATCATAACATTATCTGGGCGCTGGTAATGGTCAGTTTGAACACCAAATACACGCTTCAATTGAGCACGTTTTTTAAAACTTGTGTTTTCACGCTTTGAAAGCTCCTCTAGGACACCAAATTGCATAAGCTTGTATGATGCTGGATGAAGGCGTTTTAACACCTCTATTGACTCATTAGACGGGTTTCCGGCTGATATTTCGTCATAGATAGTGTCAGGCTTTAAAATAGCTCTTTTATAACGTGCAAATTTGCGAATTTCACTGTCTGAAGGTCGAAATTGTCGGATATATGCCCCCTCGTATGGGTTTTTTGGCATTTTTTCCATAAGCATTGCATAGCTTTCTTGAACCATTCTCTGAACACCGTCAGCAATCATTGGCATAGCAGACATAAAAGCTTGATTATTTTCAATGAATTCATCAGCAAAAACTTCAAAATTATATTTTCCGCTTTCAATTTCTCTTATGTCGTCTTGATACATTTCCTCAATACTTTTTTCGGTTGCCTTTTGAATAACTGGCATCCTAATTCTTGAAGTTGGTGCATTTATAAATGATTTAACAGATTTCGAAATCTTTGAGACAAGTTTGTTTTGAGCTCTAAAAACATCGTCAGCATATAGGGCCAATAAATTGTTTCCGTATGCTCTTGAGAATTCTCTAATTGCTAAACCACCAATTGCACCCGGTAGTCCAAAAGCGCCAGCGCCGGCACCGGCTGAAATATACCCGGTTAATGAAATTGCATTATTGGCGCTTTCTTGAGTAAATCTGTTTTCAAGAATTCCCATTGTATCTTGAGAGAGTCCGTAATTTTTCTTTCCTCTTTTGTATGTTGAAACAATGTCTGAGGCTTCATCAAATTTGCTCATTTGTTTAATTAGGGCATCTTCCATATAGTTACGGGTTCCCTTTATTAATTCTTTTGATATTGATTGCTGCTTATCAAAATCAAGTCCGGGAAATTTGTCCATTTTGATTCTAATTTCACGAAACTCGCTTGGCTTGAATGGAATTTGAGTTCCTGTTATAGAATCTCTTCTCATGTTTCTAAATGCGGTAGAAAATTCCTCGATATTTTTAACAATGCCCTCGAATCCCGGAAGCGGTTTTCTTGTCCTGGGGTCTAAATACTTGCCATAAAAATTCTTGTCTATATAGTCGGCAATTTTTGCCCCGGTCAGGTTTGTGCTCATCCCGGCAGAATCAAGATATTGGTCAGCTCTTCCAATTGCATTGTTCATGTCGTCTATGGCTTTTAATCTTGTGATTTCAACATTGTTAATGAGGTCATCAAGGTCTGTAAAAGCTGGATGGTTAATTAGCCTTTCGTTTGTTGAGCTCCTAAAATTTCCACGAATAAACTTTGCTAACTCTTTAATTTGCTCATCTGTTTTATTTCTAAAATGTCTTTTCCCGGCCCCGGCAAGCTTTAGTGTTTTTATGTCGCCAAACGAAATATCTCTCTTGGCTTTTGCAATAGCACCCTTACTTACAGAGCTGTGAATTGCATTATCAACAGAATTTAGATTTTTAATAAATAAGTTGTCACCAAATTTAAAGGCGGAGTATTCGGCCAGAACATTGTCAACGTCTTTTGCAGAATGATTAAGTCCCCTTTTTACAACGCTTCCAGCAGAAACTTTACTTGGGTCAATTGACTCGAATCTTCTAACTCTTTGAACTTGCCCCTTTATGTTTCGCTGTAGTTGTCCAAGCTTTTTTCTCTTCTGTGCAATCTTCTTTTTAATTACTGGAGTTTGTGGTTTCGCTTCAAGTTCCTGAATTTCACTTCTTATCTTTCTCCATCCCTTCTTTAGGTTTTCGTAATTTTTTATTACTTTTACGCCCTTTTCCTGTAAGTCAAAAAGAGACTCTGCCATGTTTTCATAAACCCCTTGTCTTTGCATGACCAAAAACTCGGCAAATCCTTGTTTTGAGGGGTCATATTCCTTTGCAATCTTCTCAGACAAACTAGGTATTTCAAGCTTGGCCCCAATCTTGTCAAGCTCATTAACGTCAGAAATGGAAAGTATTTTACCTTCTATTTTTACAGGGTCTAAATGAACCTCTTTTACGCCATCTTCATATTTATAAAGATTTGTTTCCGGGTCATACTTAAAAGAAGCGCCTTTTCCTGATATGTGAGAAGACATTTCTTTTGTTCTGAGGTCTTTTCCTTTTATATTTAAGCGCATCCCCTTGTCTGAGCTTTTAACACCAGCAAACTTTTTAAGACGATTAGAAGTCTTCATTAGGGCCTTAAATTGCCTTGCCGTTTTTTCTGCCATCTTGTACCCGGTAGCGGCACCACCAAGTAAAATTGCCCCTGTTTTCATTCCTGAAATAGCTTCATTTCTTAATGCTTCTGCATTGAACTCAGTATTTCCAAGAGCTGTTTCTTTTAAATAGTTTGACGTGCTAAATGCTCCACCCTCAAAACCGCCACGAATAGCAAGGGAAGTCGCTTTTTTTGTAAATTGGTCACGAAACGTCTTGTCTAGTAATGGCTTTACACCTTTTTCAACACCCATTCCGGCACGGTCTAATAAATTTACCGGGGAGCCTTTTACTTTTAAACCCATTAAAGTCCCGGCAATATTGGCAACATCACCCGGTAGGCCTGTAACCTCTTTTCTTCCAGCAATATCCGCAGGGTCAACACCAGCAGCCTTTTCAGCTAATTCGCTGAGCCCCATTGTCATGCCGGAGGCAAATTGCTCAGTTAAACCGATTGCTTTTTGTCCAGCTCCACCATATTTAAGCTCAAGACCACGGCGAACAATCTCCTTATCACCAATATAAGAATATCTACCATTTAGAATTTCTTTTACTGCCTCTTCTGGTGGAAGAGTTCCGGTTCTATCTGAATCAAGCTCTAGTACAGGAACTTCAAAACCACGAATAAATCCATGTGTTCCATCTGCTATCGCAAAATTAACAATATCATCAGCAACTTCTTCAACTTGATTCGTCTGAAGGTTTATAAGTCTGGCCATTAGTTACCCATATTGTGCGCTTTAAATTTCGGATTAGACGAAACACCCATTGATTGTCTTAACTCTGTCCTTGTTTCGGCAGCCAGAATTTTCTTATACTTTCTAATAAGTGTCTGCATATCTCTAAGCTTGTTAAGTTGAACTTGTCTTGAATCCTTCCATGTGGCCATAAATCTTCTAGCTCTTTCTGCTTCAGAAGGTGTTACAGCAGCACCGGATAAAAGATAATTAAGACCAGCAACAACCATTTCAACGCCTCTTGTATAGTCATTATCTACACCCGGAAGAGGTCTAAAGGTATTCTCACCTTTTTTAAAGGCTCTTAGGGCATTATTGAATCCAATATCAGCCATTGCCAATTTCATTTCGGCTTTCTTTTCTTCACTTGTTAGTCTTTGCTCTTTTCTAACCTCTTGAGTTGCTTTATATCTGTCTTGCGCTGCTTGTTCCAAAATCTTACCGATTTCAATATCAAGCTTTCCTTTTGCTGCCATTAGCTTATTTTTGGCTGCTGTTGTCTTGGCCATTGCCATGTTAGAGTCAAGTTTGTTTTTTAGGTTTTCAAGCATTACGGCTTTTACAATTTTAGCCTTATCCATATCTTGACCATAGATTTTATCGGCCATAGACCATAGGTTTTTAATTGATTTGCCGTGAACCTCAAATTGTTTCTTTTGGGCTTCAATATCTCTGTCTATTGAGTCTTTAACCATATTTACAACAGCGTCAGAACCGCCGAAGCCTGACAAGAAAGCGGCAACACCAATAGCTATTTTCTGCCCGGTGCTTCTGCTGCTATACCATCGAGTCGGGTCTATTTTATTCTGTAGAAATTGCCGGGAAATCTTCTGAATATCTCCAGCAAGCCTATCTCTTTCTTGTTCAGCGGCGTCTATGTCGTTTAGATACTGCTCATTTATTTTGTTTTGGAATTCTTCATTTAAAATAGAGTTTTCAGCAGCTCTTTTCGCTTCATGCTCTTCTTGTGCAAGAGTTTCAGTTATCCCGGTTGCTGATGTTTCATAACCTTTTCTAATTAGGTTTAGCCCCTCATCTGAAATCCCTGCGGAAGCTCTCCCGGCTTGAGCAGATTGTTGCTGGGGTAAGTTGTGAGCAGATACGGCCATGTCTGCCGGCGCTTGCATTACCTGTTGTTGCTGCATTTGAGGAACAGTCATTCCCGGTATTTGGTTTTGACGGTATTTCGTAAATTGTTGATTAATTTTTGCAGCTTCCTTTAATACTTCAGGGTCATCCATTGGGCGGCCCATTTGGTTTGCTACGAATTCAAGTTGCTGCATAACCGGATTGTATGAATGAAGCTCTTCTCTTGTTGTTGGAGGAACAGGAACGCCAGTATTCCCAGCCTCAACGTCAGACATTGCAACAGATGGAGCTCTTCCAACATCAGCGCCCACTTCTGGAATATCTTGGCTAATTGGTTCAGCCATTTCTTCTGGTATAATTTCTTCAGCCATTTTAACCTCGCCTTATACAGGTTTTTTTCCAGCTCCGCCGGTAGCGCCAACGCCAATAGCTTGCCCAGCACCCGAAGCAAAATCCCTAAGAAAGTTTCTTCTATCTTGTTCCTTGTGAAATCCTGAAATGTCTTGACCTCTTGATGTTGAGAGAAGTGAGGCTAGCCCCCTCTCAGTTCCAAGTTGCTCTTCAAGCATACCAAGTTGACCTTTTCTGACGATTTCTGTTCCAGCTCTCTCTCCGGCTCTTGCAATCATGCGAGCTCTGAGCGCTGGGGTTACACCCGGAGCGCTTCTGATAGATGAAATTGTATTCTGTAGATTGTCTTCAAGGGCTTGTCTTGTCATCTCTTGAGCTGGCCCCGGTCTTTCCCCTTTGGCTCTAGCCATAAGCAAATCAGTGAGTTCAGAAGTTCTCCCTTCGTATGGCCCTTGCCTTTCTGCATATCTTTGTTGACCAAAAATATTTTTAATAGGTTTTACAATTCCACTCATTTTAAATCCTTTTTAAATGACAAAAAGCCATCACCGTGACTCATGTATTGAAATCCATAGCTTAATATAGCGGCCATTGACCGGGTTACGTTTATTTTACCATCTGTATTAATGGTTGTAATTAGGGCAATACAGCCTCTTTGTTTAGCAATATCCTCAACAACCTTAGCAAGCCATGTGGCCTTACCCTGCTTTCTTGAAGAAGGGGTTATATACATATCTCTTATGTAACAGTATTCTCCATCAATTATTTCGTATGTAGCCCATCCATGTGAGCTTTCAGCAATCTCATATCCCTGCTCTTTGAAATAATCTAAAGGATTAATACTGTACCCCCTCGGCAGTTTTGAACATTCCTCGTTTTTTACCTACAAGGAAAGAAAAATCCGTAAGCTGAAAAGACTCACCAACAATAGAGCCAACTTGAGCGTCTTCGATTGAAACTTTAACCGCTTGGCATTTTTGTCGCTCAAGGTGCAAATTGAATTGGTAAGGGCCAATAACGTCACCAGTTTCAACATCGGATTGGTCTGGTTTATAGGCAAGCTCAAAGTCCGAACTTGTGGCGTCGATTTCAAACGTCTGTTCTGGATATGTTCTGTAGTCATAATAAACATTTACCTTTAGTGTATGCTTGCTTTTCCACTCTCCAAGAATATAAAGCCTATACACTCTTTGAAACTCTTGAGGGCCGCCAATTTTTAGCCATCCCGTTGTTAGTTTCTGCTTAATAAAAGAGCCATCATCGTCAAAATTATCGTTTTCAGACTGAAGGCTTCCATCTGACTGCAATATTGTCATTTTACCCTTATGAATGAAACAGGCCAAGGCTTGATAATTGGAAAATGTCTTCCATTGGTCGTAATAGTAGTCATAAACTATTGTAACCCCGTCAAACGTAGTCCAGCGAATTTGGTTAATATCTTCCATGAGAACAGCGCCGGAAATATCCAAACCATTAAACCCCTCGGCTGGGGCTCCCTTGTAAACTGTTTCTAGCTTTCTAGTGAGAAGAAATATTCCCTTTTGTGACTGAAAATATATCCCATCACCTGTTGCAACTATCGACCTAGGGTTTGTACACCCAACATCAGTTGTTACAAGCTCAGGCTCCGAAAAAAGACCATTAGCGCCCGTTGCGTCTGGCCCATCACCAAATATTGCAAGGACAGTATTTCTTTTGAATACAATTAATTTATTATCCATTCCAATTGAGGCAATGAGCTTATCTGCTCTTCTGTTTTGATTGTCTTCAGCGTTTAAATTTAGAAAATTACTAAATTGCATCCCTTCACCAATTACATATTTCTTTGAAGGTAAAAGCTGGTTCAAATCTTCTGAACGAACACCAAAAAGTCTATTATTGGAAAAGCCAAAATGTGAAATGGCTGGCATTGTCTCATTAGCTAAAATATCCCCGGTTGTATAAAGAGCTTCATTGTCTGCTAAGTTTGCCGGAGAAGTTGCGTCTGGAATTACTACAACATCAACATTTCTATTATTAACAACAGACTCATCGACAAGCTTAAAAACCAGCTCAGAGGCTTGTTTTCTATATAGACGAACAGTTATGTCAGCATCATCAAGCATGGAAACTTTTAATGATTTAACTGAAATGCTTAATGTCCCCCCGGTGCTGTTAAACTGAACTTGCTGTGAAGGTTCACTCCTAACGATATTTCCATTGGCTTCTCTATATTCATAAATAGCAATATAGTCATAAGTGTCAGCCGGAATTGGGCCCGGAGCATGACCTATTCCCGTTACTTGAGGTCTGCTTAAAAACTGAACCTCGGAGATAAATGTTCCGTTATATCTTAACGGCAAGGAACCGGGTAAGAATGTGTTTTTTCCAAATTCTACAAAATCACCAGCTTGCTTATATGAGAAATCAATTGTGCATTTTTTTAAATAAAGAGAGTCGTCAATATATGCAATTTCAAAATCAGGAGAAATATCATTTAACGAATTGTTCACAAACAAATTCATTTCGGTTGTATCAAAGCTATTTACCATCGCTTGAGGGTTAAATAACCAGTCAAGTATTACCCAGTTTATGTTCTGGTCGCCCTCCATTTTAAATAAGGCAAAAGCTTTTCCAGCATAATTGAATGGCTGAGAAGCAATTTCAACACCGTCCCTTTCGGTTGTTCCAACAGATAAATAACTTGAAAGCGACAATTCATAACTTCCAGACTTTCCACTATCTCTGTCGTTATATAGAATAAAAATTGAACTTCCTGACGGTAGGCCATTTGAAAATGTGTCAGCGATAACAATTCCAGAAAGTAGATTTGCATTAATATTTGTCAAAAAATCAATCTGTCTATCTGTAACAACAACGGCCAGAGATGTGTCTATTGATAAATACCTATATTCTCTTCCACCATTTGTTGAAACATAAACAATGTGAACTTCATTGTTATTATATTCGATGCATGGGTTTGAGCCTGTGTGAATTGTTGATGGTGCTGGTATTGCAAACGATTGACTTGCAGCCACGGTTCCATCTGTATTCATTTTGTAAACTTCTATATTTGTGGTTGTATTATAAACAATATAAACAAAAGTCCCGTCAGTTGTTACGTCAAAGCGCCCAGTTGTATTTGTTATTGGGGTTGTTATTATATTTGATGTTAAATTTCTAAATATTAGATTTGTAGAAACTCCACCTGACCAGTAAACACTAATAATCTCTTCGCCAACAGCAACAAGTCTAGTGTCTTGACCGGCAAGAGAACCACCAACAGGCTCGGATAGAGGTATTCCTGTTTCACTATCAATTAAAAAAACTTCACCTATTGTGGATGCTCCACTTGTCACATAGGCTGTAACGGTTGATGTTTTTGCCATCCCGGCAAGTGTGCTATTAACGCCAATGTTTGCAATAAATTCAGCAGATAAAGTTGAAAGAGATATTGGGGCAATTCTCTCCCACTCTTGAGAGCTTTCAATAAATCTGTAAATATAATTTTCGTCAACCATTAAAGCTTGGTCTTTGTAACCAAAAGCATATTTCCCAGAGGTAATTGTTCCCCCACCTTTTATTGCTTTAGATAAGGAAGTTTTTCCATTTCTCTTTTTTGGAGTTCCTTTTCCTTGATGGGTCATGTTCTCCATTTCAGAAGGCTTCATTGAAAGCTTGTCGTCAGTTTTTGTGTCGATTCCTTCTGTTAGATTTAATGGTACTGTGACTTTTTCTAATGCCATTATGGGTTCTCCAGCGCATACACTCTGTCTTGAAGGTCTTTTATGAGCCTATCTAGTTGAGCAAACTTTTCATCGACGTTTTCTTGAAACTTCTGATTTTCACGCTCTTCCAATCTTTCTTTTTTAAAGTCTTTTGCTTGTTCTGCCATTAATAAGTCCCATCAAGATAGTCATTTCCTGTTCTTTGAACGTCTGAAACTTGAGAAGACTGGCCTATGTCACGATTGGAAGCCATGGTTTTGATTCTCTTTTCGAGCTGCTGCTTTTCTAGCAAATGAGCTGAAATATCTGACTCTTCTTTCATGAGCATTTTAATAGCAACATCAACAATTAAGTATTGTTCCCAGCCATTTATTGCGTCAAACTCATCAGAATCATTTTCTAAAATTGGAGCATGGGGAACGTACCAAACTTGAATAGTTCTAACTCCTGTTGGGTTTGGAATAATCCATAATTTGCGACCTATAATTCTATATCGGGCCCTTGTTACAGCGTTTTCATCCCAGCCATAAATAAGTGAGTTGTAATATCTATTTCTTTCCTGAAATTGGAATGGTTTTAAAGTAATTGATTCTTTTCCACCAAGATTTAAGTCAACGCCAAGGGCTTTATAAAAATCTGATGGTAAACTATAAATCTGTTCAGTTCCGGTTGTCTGGATTGTAAACGGCTCCGGCTTTGCGAAATAGTCTTCGCCATATCTTGATACAAGCAAGTCATACAGCTCAGAAAGTGATTCATTTATATATGTTACAAGCTCAGAGTCTTTTACGAAGTTTGAGTTCTCCATATCGGATTTCTGGCGGCACCTTGTTTTTAATTCAGATAAGGTTGTGGGCCTGCTCATTTGTCCCCCGGTTTAAAGAAGGGGAGCTGGTTAAGCCCAGCCCCCGGGTTCTAAATTTTCTTTTTCGGCTACGCTGTTTTCGTTATTCTTTTCTTCCATTTCTGAAAGGTCGTAAGCCATCTTAACAAATGACTCCAGGGCGGAAGTTAAACTATCCTTATCCCTTGAATCAATTGCCTTTAAAATGGCTTCGGCAGCATAACTAAGACCTAGCCTTGGATTGTGAGTCGCCCCCTCTTGTGCCGGGGCGCTGTTTGAATTTACGATTAATGAGCCAGTGTTTTTGGCGTCACCTTGTAAACCAATCATTAGTATCTCACTGAAGAATCTTTAACATCAACTTTAATGGAAAGAACAGAACCATTTGAAACTTCGGTTGCTACACCGCCAGTTGCACAAGTTAGCTCAAACGTCCCATCTACTGAAACATTGTCGGCGGTAACGTGAAAAGTTAAGTCTTGAAGAGCTCCAATTTGTGTCACCTGAACACTGATAAGCCCAACAAACTTTTCAATCAATTGAACATCGTAAACACCGGCAGCAGTTCTTGTTAGTGTCATTGAAAGACTTTTCTCTTCCGTTGGAGCACCAAGAGCGCCGATTCCTACTCTTTCGTGTAGAACTTTTACGCCTCTTTCTCTTGATTTTGTATCGCCATGGTATTGAAGTTTGGCCATTTTTTACCTCGAAGAAAGGGGGCCGAAGCCCCCGATTAATTTTTAGCTATTAGCTAAGTTGAACAACACCGTTCCATCCCGGAGCATTACAACCGAGCTGGCGATAACCACCAACTCTCAACTCAACAGCATCAGCATCAGACTCACGGAGCATTTTGTTTCCGTCTAGGTCAAGAATTCTGATTGGCTTTTTAAGTGAATAACACTTCCAAGTTGACATAGTAAGCATGTAGGCTCTGTCAGCAGGGCAGAATGGGTCAGCAATTACATTGATAGTCCCTTTATTAGACTTAATCTGAATACCTTCAAATCCAATGTCAGCACGTCCAAAAGCGGTTGATACCATATACTGAACTTTTGAACCAAGAGCTTTTTCGAGGTTCTCAAATTGAGCATAGTTCACAAAGCAAGCGTCAGGGCGTCCACCTTCACGGTTGATTCTGTTAGCACCTTTGATTAGAGCTTCTTCGATTGGAAGAGCAGTTCCGTCTACACGAACACCAGCAAGGCGAGTCGGGTCCACTGAACGGTCAACTCCAAAAAAGTTGTCACCAGCAGTAGGGGCAACTAGAGGAAGCCAAGACTCAAGACCAGCTTCAGAAAGATTTCTGTCGCCTTCAACGAAAATGTAATGTCCAGCCGCAATTGCTGTAGCAGCAGCACCACCAGCAACAAAAGTAAAAGTCCCAGCGTCACGGTCAACGGATTGAATTACACCAGCACCACCAGCAAGACCACCAGTTGATTTGGCAGCAGCAGAAACAATACTCATTCCGATTTCGAAATAAACAATTGTGTCCGGGTCATCAAGGGTAATTACTTCACCAGCAACACCACCGGCAGCAACTTGTCCCATGGCTCCTGATTGGTCAGTAAATAGACCTGAAGCAAATGAGTTAGTCGCAGATTGCATGGCCCCATCAATTTCAACAGTAAGAGCTTTTAGGAAAGCACCAGCATCGGTTTCTGAAGCTTCTGCGGTTTCGTTGTCGATAGAAGCAAGTGAATAATCTTTTGCTCTTGTTAGAACAAAATCCTTTAGTTCTGAACTTGTCTTGTTTGCTTTCGCAGTTGTGAAAGTTCTTGAGCGCCCTTGAGGGTTCCCGTGGATAATTGGAAGGGGAAGGTTTTTCCCGTAAAAGTTTTCGTCTTTCGATAGCATTGCCATGAAAGGATGGTCTTTATAGACCATGTTTTCAACTCTAGTGCTGGAGTAGTATTGCTTCAGCGCCGGAGCGTATTTACTTAAATCAAGCATTTCATACCTCGCTTAAAAATTAATAAACGACTACTTAACCAACGCTAGGGCTCTTTTAAAAGCTTCATCATCAGTCATTGCCGTTTCATCGACGTGCTGATTTTGCGTGGTTGTTTGTCCCATATTGTTCGTTAGCGTTTGGTTATGATTTGACTGATTAACCTGACTTGACTGATTTTCAACGCCTCTTTGTGGGTCTTGCGCCCTTATCTGATTGATTTGGGTTAGCAAATAATCCCTCATGTGTGTTGATTGTAACACCTTCTCTATTTCTGATGCAAGGTGCTTTTCAGCCATTTGAGCCGCTTGCTCATTAGAAAGCATATTCTTGGCAGCATACTCATGACCGTATTCTCCAGCATCTTTTTGATATTGCTGTTCGATTATTTCAAAAACAAGCTCATTATGCCCCATTGAACTAGCTAGAGGATAATTTTGCCCGTTCTCATCTAAAAAGCTTTTGATTTCACTTTTAAATGTGTTTACCGATTCTTCCATTTGTTTTTGTTCTTCGGTTTGCTGTGTATGCCCCTGAACCTTTTCCATGATTTTCTTGGTCAGCTCTTCTTCATACTTTACCGGGTCGAAATTAGGTGAGCCCGGTTGATTATCAGGGTCAACTTCTGAAGTTCCCATGAAATCATTAACAATATTCTCAATATTTCCGTATTTTGTTTCATTTTCTTGCTTTAAACGCTCAACTTCTGCCTTTAAATCAGAAACTTCTTTCTTTGATTTATAGAGCTCCCTTTGTTGAGCTGTTAATTCCGCCCATTGGTCAGGTTTTGGCTCTTGCTGTGTCGGCTCCTGTTGAGCTGGTTCTTGCTGTGCTGGCTCTTGTGTCTGTTGTTCTGGAGTTTCTTGATTCGCTAAAATCTGCTCCATTGTTGGCAGCGAATTATTTGGATTAGCTACCGGTTTAGAAGGGGTTTGTTGTGGTTGACTGATTTCTTGACTCATTTTCTCTTACCTCATTAATCTGTCTGAGCTGAATTGCCCGGTTAAAGTTATTTCTCTTAACTAATTCGTTTGCTGGTAAGTCTCCGCCTAGTCTTTCAGCACCTCCTAAAATGCTTGCAGGGTCGGCCATGTCTTCCAGTATCTCAGTTTTTGCTTTTGCATCGTCAGCCATCAAGTAAGCACCAAGGCCAATTGCAGGGCCTATTAATGACGGGAGTTTTCTCCGTATTGTTCCGGCTGTTTTCTTGTTAATAATTAAATCTTTCGCCTTCATTTTTGCATTGGCTCTGGCTTCGAGTATGTCCTTTTTATAATTTCCTCTCGAATCAATGCCGCTTCTTTTTTCAAACTTACCAGCGTCTATTACTTGAGGGTCGCCGGTTAATCTATCATGCCCAATATTGTCTTCGTGCAAATCAAACGGCTTTAAAGTTGTTTCATTTCTTGTTCTTGAGGCAACAACAGCCTTTGACTCATCCATGTCTTTGCTAACGTCAATTTCTGGATGAAAAAATCTCGGCTGTTTATCAACAGCATCAGAAACTAAAAATTGCCTCTTGCTTGTTTCGACCATATTTGTTTTTGGCGCTATTCCTTTGTCAGCAAGTTCAGCTTCTTTATAGAATCTTTCCTTTACATCTTCACCAGAATAGGGCTTTTTCCATTTGGCAAACTTTTCATCTACCTCATCACCTTGCATATATGCGCCACGGTTTGAGCTGTGAAATTCCTCTATGGAATCACGCTCTCTCATCATATCCATTCGGATATTGTTTAAATCCTTTCTTGTTCTATCAAGGAAAACATACTCTTCATTATTTTTTGCAATCTCTTTAGCAAGTCTACTTTTTGCTAAGTCTTGCTTTAATACGCTGTAATCATCAAATTCTTTTTGTGTTATTCCCTTGTCTTTTATAACCATCTCATCTGAAATCTGGTCTTTAAACTTACTGAAAAGTTTTTCCATTCTTTCTTCCACGTCAGCATAGTCAAAACCCATGTCTTTAAACATATTCCTGAGTTTTCTTTGCCTTATTTCTTCTTCACCTTTTTTCTTGAAGGCTTTTCTAGCTGCCGAAACTGCTTTTGTTCTATCTAAATCTGGATTTCGGTCAAATCGTTTTTGTTCAGCCCTTTTTCGCATCAGGTTTATTTTTTCAATTGTAAGCTCATTTTTGGCTTTCTTCTGAACGCCTCGAAGGTCTTTCATAGCTTTGGCTAGTTTTTTCTTTTTATCATCTTCGGCCATTACATAACCTCTGGAAGTCCCGGTTCTTGTTGTGGCATCATTTCAGGCGGCGCAAGTTCAAGACCTGGCATTTGTTCTTCACCCATTGCCATTTCTGCTTCAAGCTCTTCATCCATCATTTCTTGTTCTGGAGGATTAATAATAGTTAAAGCGTCATCTATCCACTGGATAAATAAATCAAGCCTTTCTTCTGGAAGCCCTTGGCGCTTATATTTGAGATATGCAGATTGCATAATTGGAAGGGCATATTCCAAGTCTTGCATTTCTTCAGGCGGATTATAAATTCCCTCGTCAATAATATCTTCAATAGTTGCATCAATATCACGAACAATTGCAGTTTCAAGGCTGGTAATTGATTTTATGTCTGGATAGTCGAGAAGTGAAAGAGCTTGTCTTTGATTGAGAAAACCAGCCCCAAATAGTTCCTGAACGTCTGCAAGTCTACCGGCTGGAGTATCTGAAAGAAGGTTCTTCGGGTAAACTTTCATTACAAAAGCATCTTCTTCTAGATTAACGTCTTTAAATTTAATTTTGCGCATACCATGTTCGCCAACATACTTGATTGCTAGGTCTGGATTTTCTTCCGCTAAGTCTTTAGACATAAGAATAATTTTCTTTGCGCATCTCATGTAGAAATCTTCCCATGATTGAGCAACAACAGCGAAACGCTCAGATTCAATGTCGTGAAATTCTCTAAGGGCCTTACCTGACTCTAGGCCAGCCGGTTTGCGAGCCGCTACGGACATTTCAGAGAGTCCAATTATTTCAAAAGCCTTCTGATATAGACGGTCAAGCTGTAAAAAAAGCTCCGGGGGTACATTCATCAATTGTTCTGATGTTGGTTTCTCCCCTGCATAGGTTACAATTCCTCCAATCATATTGTTTAAATGTGATTTAACGATTTCAGAACCGGCCTGAACAAATATCTTAGGAACGCAGCCAAGGTGCATTGCCAATTGAATAGTTTTTAAAAGTTTATTAATTTCAATTTGAATCCCGGTAAGCTGCTCCGAAATACCTTGTGACCAGTACCCGAGAAGACGGGGGTTCCAAGACCATTTTTCAAAAGGGAAATACTCTTTAGTGTAGTCTTCACATAGGAGAGTCGCTTTATCTACGCAAATGCAATGGCGTCCGGGTTTTTTGTCGCTGTCTGGAAGTTTCCACGATTCAACAACTCGAATAATGTCCGGTGTGAATTCTGAATACATATATGAACCATGTTCCATGGCCACGGAGCTTGCTTCGATTTGAGCTCTAAACCTAGGAAATCTTGCGGCTAATACGCCTTTACTCATGAATTTAACCCGGTGAATCTGTCGAGGTTCGCCATAAGCTGCCTCATCTTCATCAACAACAATTTCCTCCGGGAACACTCTTTCAGCTCTAATTTGTTCATCTTCTGGATAGAAGTGAACTAGACCATCACCAAAAACACAACCGTCACGAAATACCATGACGCCCTTCTGGTAAAGGTTCATGTTGTAAAAGGTTCCGTAAACGTATTTTTCAAGGTTACGGGCTTTTCTGGCCATTTCCCATTGTCCGTCTTCTGTTAAAAAGGCTGGTTTGGGCTTCTGTTTAGCAATCTTTGATGTTGCCGTATCAATAGCCGACTGAATTACATTTAATGTTAGCTTATTAAGGCTTCGAACACGCTGAAACTCTCCAACTCTTAATCCAAGAACTTCTGAATTCCCGTAAAGTCTGAAATTTCTTAGGTTCTCTTCTGACCTTTGTGATTGCTTAATGTCCCAATGAGATATAGTCGAGAAAACAGATTTATGAACTTCATCTTTATCTGCTTCCCACCAAAATGACTTTTGTTCCATGATTTCCCCTTTTGGAAATTATACACTAAGTTGCGCTATGGAAAAGAACCTCGTCCATTTCCGCTTTTTCACGCTTTAGCTTCTCTTCATCCGTTTCCGGCTCTTCCGGCACATGGTTATAATGACTTATAAATGCGCTAGGATGCAAAACAATTTCAATGTCACCAGCTTTTAAACTAGCAATTTTGTGTGTTTTTGCATGGTTTGTTAGTTTTTCAACGAGTTCTAAGCGGCTAGTTTCTGTTCCCACCAATCTTTCCCTTGTTCTTCCTCGGCTTTCATAGCTTCTTTTTCTTCCAATTGATTCATGAATTCATCGGAGTTCTGATTATATTCCGGCTTCGGAGGTGTATATAAATAATGCCTACACTCTCTCCATGCGTAAAGGGTCGCATCAGATAAATGGTTTTGGCATCGGTCATCTTCTTTTTCTTTGCTGTCATCTTTCCACTGAAGAGCGCTCCACTCTGTCACCAGCTCCCCGGTTTCAGGTTCTAAGAGTTTAATTCTAGCTTCAATGGCATCATCCCGGAGCAACCTGAGATAAGTAGCTTTGTCTGATTTTTCGGCTGGGAATAGCGGAATACCGTGGTGATTCTTAATTTCCTCAACCCCTTGCTTGTTTGCTCCGTCCACGATGATTTTTGTAATTGGAAATTTCCTCTGAACAGCTCTAATTTGGTTGGCCACACCTGTAAAGTCCAGCTCGACTTCTTTAAACGCTTTAACAACAAAACACTCTGGATGCTTGTGGGTATA
>JABAOH010005235.1_pt1 | contig 24112 bp, 23 predicted proteins | sample 7062181 | NCBI WGS metagenome assembly JABAOH01 (sample SAMN14538630, study PRJNA623070) | marine sediment metagenome | biome: marine biome [ENVO:00000428]; feature: marine pelagic biome [ENVO:01000023]; material: deep marine sediment [ENVO:00002113]; isolation source: pool of 5 deep marine... | reverse complement strand
TCCTGATGTTTGACCTTGTTCTCCCTCATCAAATCAGCCAGAACATCAACGAAATTATGGTTCCAAAAACAAAACCCCCACTTTTTAATCCAGGTGTTGTTGGTATAGAAGGGTGCCTTTCCCAATCCCTCGGTCATCTTGTCAAATTGGATGTTCTTATCACCGCCGGTGAGCATGTCCAGGCACTTCTCGATTACGGGATTGCTCGTTGCGCCATTCTTCGCCATAATGGCGTTCACAACCGCGTTTCGACATACGGTGGCTGACTCATAAAAATGTGCGTCCGTCCCCCAGGTGTGGATATAACCGAGTCCCTGGACCATGGCCAGGCCGAAAGATGCCTTGGTCTCTTCCTCGGTCAATTCAAATGCCCGAGCGCAACTCGCCGTGGCCCCGTAGATCCCGATAAAAGGGAGGTTGCAGATTCCGATGCCATCCGTCCCCACTGAGGCCCACATCGCGATCCTGTTCTGCATCTCCTGCCCCACATAGAGGGCCACCATTATCTCTTGTCCGGACAGCTTACACTTCTCAGCTGCGGTCAACAAAGCCGGCCAGGTTGTCACGTCACTAATACCGCCGCCGGGAAATTGATCGTCTTCCATCTCCGATGCGTGCCCAAAAAACCCGTTGAGCAGGGCTGCCTGGGCCACATCCGTCTTGAAACCACAACCATATACTCCGGACTCCGACCTTCCGAGATTATCCTTTGCGTATCGTATGAACTTCTTTGAAGTAGGAGCAGCTGAGCCGACAAGCATTCCCATGACTTGCTTTAGTGTCAATTTCTTCACGTATTCAATAACACTCTCGTCCATATCGTTAAATTCGGTGTGAACAACAAATTTTGCAAATGTTTCTGCGATCTCCATCTGAGTTCTCCTTTCCTTACATATGGACATTGTATGAGGCGTCGTCCTATACCTGAATAGTATCAAGGGAGGATTTTTGTCAAGATATTTGTGACTGGGAAGATGAAATGGTGTAGAGACTTGTCAGGCTAAATATGAGAGGGGGATGAAGTCGAAAGGAGAAATTCGAGTGGGGGATTTGCTTGTGGGTTCACGTTTTTGCAAACCCGAGTAAGTTGCGAATTTCTTAGTGTATTCCCCACAACCCAGTGCACTTACTTTACCGAGTGTCTGAAGGTACAGATATCATACAATTCCTGGAGATCCGGTTCATTTTCCATATTTAGGATGACATACTTGGTACGTTCAATTTGGTCATCAGAGAGTATACCCTTGCAATACTTTCGATAGATATCCACAACCTGATCCATGGTCAACGGATACTTCGGTCCCCCGTAGGGTTGGTCCATGAAACCCGTGAGGGTTTCCCCGCCTTTAAGCTTTAAATCCAGACGACCCTCTCCCGCGTAGTATCTTTTCGGATATTCCGGATGGTAGACGACTTTGACCTTCTTCCTTGCCTCAGCTATCCATGGGTCATGCACTGTTTTTTCCGTATTGGTCTCGAGTCCGCATTCCCCGTGGACCATCTGGTAAGCGAGGATATGCTGGATACTGAACCGGCTATCTTCGGCATGCTTTGGTTCGGGGCGGTCAATAATAAATCTTAGCTCATCAAAATGCACCACGACTTCATCGATATCGTCATAGTTGACGTTGTTCTCCCTCATGAGATCGGCGAGGTTATCAACGAAATTGTGGTTTTGAAAGCAAAACCCCCACTTTTTGATCCAAGTATAAATGGTATAAAAGGGAGGATTTCCCAATCCTTCGGTCATCTTTTCAAACTCAATTTTTCGATCTCCACCTCCGAGCATGTCAAGACATTTCTCCATCGCAGGATTACTCGTTGCGCCATTCTTCGCTATAATGGCATTCACAACCGCGTTTCGACATACGGTGGCTGATTCCCAATAGTGGGCATCGGTACCCCAGGTGTGGATATAACCGAGTCCTTGGACCATGGCCAGGCCGAAAGATGTCTTGGTCTCTTCCTCTGTCAATTCAAATGCCCGAGCGCAACTCGCCGTGGCCCCGTAGATCCCGATAAACGGAAGGTTAGCTATTCCGAGAGGCTCAGTGACAACTCCTGCCCACATGGCGATCCTGTTCTGCATTTCCTGCCCTACATAGAGGGCTACCATTATCTCCTGGCCGGAAAGCTTGCATTTCTCCGCTGCCGTCAACAAAGCCGGCCAGGTCGTGCAGTCACTAATACCGCCGCCTGGAAACTGGTCATCTTCCATCTCCGATGCGTGCGCACAAAATCCATTGAGGAGAGCTGCCTGGGCCACATCCGTCTTAAAGCCACAGCCATAAACCCCGCTTTCAGGTCTTCCGAGATTATCCGTTGCGTATCGTATGAGCTTCTTAGAGGTGGGAGCAGCTGAGCCGACAAGCATTCCCATAACTTGCTTAAGCGTTAACTTCTTAACGTATTCAATGACGCTCTCGTCCATATCCTTGAACTCCGTGTGAACGACAAATTTCGCAAAGGTTTCTGCAAGGTCCATTGGCGTTTCTCCCTTTCCTTCATTCATATCGTGTGAGGCTTTGTTCACAACCTGAATAATATCGGTGTGGAATTGTTGTCAAGTTATTTTTAGCCAGAAGGTTGGAGTTGTGGAAAGATTTAATCGGGTTTCCTTTGATTATGGGAATGGTGTGGAGTGCTAGTACAGTTCTCTTCACCAGCTCGATTATCGATCTTGAGCGGCGGACCGGGAGATTTTGGTGATTCCGGGAGATTTATCTTGACAAATAAGGCAGATCGAGTTATGGGTTGCTCAGTTTTACAAAGGGAAGGAGGTGAAACTGGTAAGTCTAGCGAAAATCACAGGGCCATCGTACGATGTAACAAGTATGAGAGAGGAGGGTATCACATGAAAAGACACCATCAGCTTCACGCTATCATGTGGGTGGTTGCTAGCTTCCTTATCTGCTTCCTCATGGTCGGCACAGCTGAGGCGAGACGGGAATTTATCCGGTTCGGCGGCAGTAACCCTGGGGGGTCATGGTTCACCATGGTCGGGGGAATCTCAGCAGTGATGAACAAACATCTGAAGGATCTTAATGTTACGCCCATTGCTACGGGTGGGTCTGCCGATAACAACCGGTTGGGGAGGAAGCACGAGCTGGATACATGGCTAACCCATTCCTTGACGGCCTATGATAACTATAATGGTGTCGGCCTCTTCAAGGGGAAGGGCGCGTTCAAGGATTTCCGTATACTCGCCGGAGTATACGAAAGTTGGCACCACTTCGTCGTGCTCGCCGATAGCGATACCAAGAAGATGGCTGATCTAAAAGGGAAGATCGTGTGCATCGGTGCGGCGGGGAGTGGAGCCGCAGTAAATTCGGAGAATATATTCAGAGCCATCGGCCTNNGCCATCGGCCTTTGGGATCAGATTAAGCCAGAATCCTGGACGTTCGACGCATGCGGCCGAGGATTGCTCGATGGCCAGGTAGGTGCCATAAGCTTCAGCAGCGCCCCCATGCCCGCTATTGTAACCGTGGAGGCGATGAAAAAGATTCGTCTCCTCGAATTGAGCGATGAGGAGTTCAAAACGGTACTTGGGAAATATCCTGCTTATAAGAAGAGCATGATGCCAGCAGGTGTCTACAAGACATGGGAGAAGGAATACCCATGCATAGCCTTTCAGGTATATTGGGCCGCACACAAGAAGGCGAAATCGAAATGGATCTATCAGCTGATGAAGGTCGCCTTCGATCCCAAGAACGCCAAGACGATAGGCAGGATCCATCGGCAGTGGAAGACGTTGGCTCCTTCGTTTGACTCCATGAAATCCATGGGGATTCCTCTCCACGCCGGAGCAGTGAAATTCTGGAAGGAGAAAGGCGAGGCTATTCCCTCAGAGTTAATCGAGAAGTAAGATTTTCAGCGCTTAGGGCACCGTCCATTCGTGGTCAGAGTCGGAAAATGGTATCCGAGACTTTGGATGGTGCCCTAAATTGCTTCTTTTGGCCCTGAATTATCTCGAGCAGTCAGGCGTTTCAATGAGCGAGACCGTTGTCGAAGAAACCGAAACTAAAATGCGACGGTTGCATGGGAAAACGGCCCTAATCGCCAGTATCGTTGCGGCCGGGTTTTCCTCGCTCTTCATCTACACAAGCGGTTTTGGTTTCATCTCCTCAGAACTCCATCGTGGTGGATACCTCCTGTTTACCATGGTGCTCTGCTTCCTCCTCTATCCCCTCGGAAAAGCTGCGGCGAGGGATAGGGTGCCAGTGCTGGATTGGCTGCTGTGTCTCCTCGTTATTATTACGATAGGTTATTGGATAGTGGAGTATCCCTCGTATGCTTATCGCATCGGAAATCCCAATCGCATTGATATCGTGATGGGCGCCATTTTGATTATTCTCTCCTTCGAGATGGGACGGCGGGTAGTGGGATACGTTTTACCAGTCCTGGCAGCACTCTTCATACTCTATGCGTATTTTGGCCCCTATGTGCCCGGGATACTGGCTCACTACGGTTATAAGTGGGGCAGGATTTTCGAATTTCTCGGGGTCAGCATGGGAGGGATATACGGCATTGTAACCAATACGTATGCTACCTTCATATTTCCCTTCATCGTCTTCGCTTCCTTTCTTCAGGCGGCAGGCGCGGGATCCGCTATAGAGGATTTTTCCCGTGCAGTCGCGGGCGGTACGAGGGGAGGCCCGGCCAAGGTAGCCGTCGTTTCCAGCGGCTTTATCGGGTCGATTACCGGGTCTTCGGCTGCCAATGCCGTGGCTACAGGTTCTTATACCATTCCCATGATGAAGAGAACGGGGTATGAGTCCCATACTGCGGCAGCGGTTGAGGCCGCTGCATCCACTGGTGGTCAATTCCTCCCACCGATTATGGGCGCAGCAGCATTCTTAATCGCCGCGTTTACGGATACCTCCTACCTAGAGATCATTAAACTGGCTGCTGTTCCTGCAATCCTCTACTTCTTAGCGGTGGGGATGATGGTGCATTTCATAGCTGCCAGGGAGGGACTGCAGGGATTACCGAGGGAACAGTTGCCGAGATTGTGGACTGTCATCCGACAGAGAGGCCATCTCCTCCTCCCCATACCGATTTTGCTGACTGTTTTGATCGCTGGTTTCTCCCCGCAGAGAGCCGCCTTTGCCGCCATCATTTCCGCGGTGCTCCTGAGTTATATCCGGAAGGACACCCGCATGGGGCCACGAGAACTCTTCGATGCCCTCGTATTAGGCGCGAGAAATTCATTGACCGTTGGGGCAACAGCCGGAGTGATTGGGATCATCATCGGTGTTGTTACGATGACGGGTTTGGGCATTAAGTTCTCCTCCATTGTTCTGTCTCTGTCCGGGGGAATTCTCCCCATCACCCTTCTGCTTACCGCCGTCGGTGGCTATATTATCGGGATGGGCGTCACAATAACGGCTACGTATATCCTTCTCTCGGTACTCGCCGTCCCCGCCCTCATGGAGCTTGGAGTGCCGTTATTGGCAGCCCACTTGTCAGTTTTTTGGTTCTGCGAAACTGGTGGGGTTACGCCACCGGTCGCCCTGGTGGCCTTTGCTGCTTCATCAATAGCCCGGTGCAGCCCGTATAAAGCTGGGCTTGCAGCAGTGAGATTGGCCTCACCCCTCTTTATTGCTCCTTTTCTCTTCGTATATACCCCTATACTGTTCAACGGCACCCCGGCACAGGTGATAGAGACCATGGTGAGCTCCGCAATGGGATTCGTCGCCTATGCGGGGATGATGCAGGGCTACTGGTTGAGGAGAGCCAGTATCGCCGAGAGGGTAGTGTTGGGATTCGGCGCACTCTGTTTATTCGTTCCCAATATTTATTCGGACATTCTCGGATTAGCAGTCCTAACGGGTGTGACGCTGGTGAATCGAAGGAAGCACGAAGAGGCATTTTAGATGGAGGGCCACGGCAATCACCTCCAACCTTGGTGTCTTATTATGGGAAAGGAGCAGTGAAATGAGGAAGGTCGTTGTAGCTGATGAAGTTGCCTTTGAGAAGGTCGATTGGGGACTCACGAAGAATCTCGTGGGACCTCAAAGCGCAGGCTCAAAGTACCTCAAGGTGAACATAACCGAGTATCTGCCCGGCTACGTCCACAAACTTCACTCCCACCCAAATCAAGAGGAGGTTATCTACGTCCTCTCGGGAAAAGGAATCACGGAGACAGAGGAGGACAGAAGGGAAATTGGACCAGGTTCCGTAGTTTTTGTTCCCGCAGGGGTAAAGCACGCCACCTTGAATCTGAGCACTACAGAGTCTCTCAAGGCAGTAATCATAAAGGGTCCTCCGGAAGAGGGTTCTTAAAGGGATCAACTGATAAAGTCTTCTATTTCCGGGCACGGTTTGGAACGTGTCAACGGATTTACGGATTCAGTCTTTCTCTTTTAGATCTTGCACACGCCGTTATCAAGTACGGCTTTTCCATCGAAATAGATCGTTGTGTCCTTGTACATCGCATCGATGTGATTGGGGGCCAAGACCTTCCCGCCAATGGCAAAATTACTGCCGATTCCAGCATGGCAGTTCCCGAGGCGGCCAAGATCCTCTAAGTTTGTGGCCGCCAACCGTGCCTCCGGATTAAGGCCGATACCGAATTCCGCATAGTTGTATGCCTTTTCATCATCCAACGATTCAAGAATCTGGCTCAACTGAGCTGCTGCCATATCCCCTTGAATGTCAACCACCCTTCCTTCCTTAACGATCAGTGTTACATGATCGAAGAGCGTGATGCCGACGCTCATGACGCTTACATCACTAACAACCTTACCTTCAGCGGTTCCTTCGAGGGGAGAAATGTTGATCTCGCTATCGGGAAACGCCGCAAATTGGCCCGGTTCTCTAAACAAACCCGTTTCATATTGCACGGGCCGCCCCTTTACGTATCCCCGAATATCCGTGCCCAAGGGGGTAGTGACCCTTATTTCTTCAGCTTCCGCAAGAGCCGCGCCGAGTCTCCGTCCGAGCCTGTCACACGCTTCGTAGTCGGCATTGATTGCCCCAACACAGAGCGCATCTTCCGTGACTTCGCACATGGTGCTTCCACGCTTGCCCGCCTTAATCGCTTCGACTCGTGCCTTGGTATGGGTTTGTGACCACGTTGAGGGTTGTAGGAATACATCGGCTTCTCTAAATGCCGCAACGACAGGCTCAGGGAGTTGCGCCCCATGAACGCCCACAGGGGGAATCATGATGATGATAGGGATCCCTCCGACGGCATACGCAGCTCCGGCCAACGCCTCTGCAATCCTCAGCTTGTTACTATCCGTTGAAATCAAAACCGTTTCACTTTCTTTCACACCCCCACAGTCCATGACCTTCATTGCCCCGCGCATCATCTGCATGGGGCTCGAAGATCCCGGTACGTAATGCCAGTACGAAATGGGCCATTCCCTAGTACTCATCGTCCACTCTCCTTTCTCTCAGTGATTTGTCTCAAAAAGGGACGTTGGCCAAACCCCTTCAACAGTGGTTTGGTCTCCAGTATGATTCTTCCTATAACGCCCTTCCCGCTTGAAACCCTTCCATCATAGCTTCCAGAAGCGTTCGCGGTTCGACGCAGTCGCCAACCTTGACAATCGGTAATCCCGACGAGATAAGCTCGTCAAAAAGGTCATCATTTGGCTCGACACCAACGGCAAATACGAGCGTTCCAACCTCCGCTCTCATCTCCTCGTTGTCTCTCTGAATAACAGCGGTCTTCCCGTCAACCCGTTTGAGCTCCGCCCCTGTGTAAACCCTCACACTATTCTTTTGGAATCTCAAAGTAAAATACGCCTTGGTATCAGCATCACCGGCGGTGCTGATCTCCGGCAAGATTTCGACCAGTATCACCTTTTTTCCCTGCTCGCTGAGGAGGTCTGCTGTCTCGCATCCGACCAAACCGGCTCCAAGGACCAGGACGGGTTCTTGAAGTTCGGCCTCCCCCGTAATCACCTGCCATGCAGTTGCGGTTAGATTGGTCTGCAAGCCCGGGATATCTAGGGTGCATGGGCGGGCACCCAGAGCACACATGAGCACATCTGGATTATGCTTTTGAATGAGTGAAGGAGTCGCTCTTTCACCGGTGATCAGCTCAATATCCGTCTTTTTGAGCCGATTCGTAAGGAAGCGCTTAAACTGCTGGATCTCTTCTCTGCCTGGGGGGAGGGATGCCAGGTTCAACTGACCTCCCACATCTTCCTCCATTTCGATGAGCACGACTTTATGCCCTCTCTCCCAGGCTGCATGAGCTGCTTCCAATCCCGCAGGGCCAGCACCAACGATAACGACCTGCTTGGGGGCCGATGCCTTAGGGCACGGGATCTCCTCCTCTCGTCCAAGAGTCGGATTGATCGAGCACAGAATATCCAGCTGCTGGAAGATGCGCTTGTAGCAGCCCTCATTACATGCAATGCAGGTTCGAATCAACCCTTCCTCGCCATCAAGGGCCTTTTGGGGAAAGTGGGGATCAGCGAGAAATGGACGACCCATGGCCACGAGATCGGCCTTGCCTTGGGCGATGATCTCTTGTGCCAGCGCTGGATCGTTAATCCGTCCAACAGTGATTACCGGGATCCGAAGAGCTTTCCTCATTTCCGCTGCCAGGGGGACGAGGCATCCGCGATCGGTCATCATCGGCATGGTTCGCAAGATCTGGTGGGCTTGGTCGAGGTCGCCGATCTTTTCTCCCCCCGGGGCGCCGGCGGAGACCATAATGGCATCAATTCCGGCTTCCTGGGCGAGAAGTGCAATTTCGGTCATCTTCCCCAGGTTCAACCCTCCCACGATAAATTCATCCCCGCTAATCTTGATGGTCAAGGAAAAGTCTCTCCCCAACTGCTCCTTTATTCCCCGGATGATTTCCAGGAGAAACCGAATTCGCCCAGGCAGGTCTCCCCCGTATTCGTCGATTCTTCGATTGGATAGGGGAGAGAGGAAAGAGGGAATCAAGTATCCGTGGGCGCAATGGATATCAACGCCGTCGAAGCCTGCCTCGTGGGCTCGTGCCGCCGCCTCGATGTGTGCTTTAACCAATCCCGTGATCTCGTCCTTCGTGAGGGTTCGCGGGATTTCTCCCCCCCGTTCGACCGGCACTGCAGAAGGGGCCACGGGCTGGAGGCCGGTGATTTCAGCGTGGGCGCGCCTTCCTGCGTGGTGGATCTGGATGAAGATCTTTGTATCATTATTCAGCCCATGGACCGCTGTAGTCAATCCACGGAGCTTCTGGGCATGTTCCGAAGAGGAGAGGCCGAGCTGATTCATGTACCCCTTACCTTCGGGGGTGAAAAATGTTCCCTCGACGATAATGAGACCCACACCGCCTTTGGCCCGTTCCACGTAGTAACGTATCAATTTTTCCGTGGGGAATCCCTCTTCGGTGGCATAGTTCATGGTCATGGGGGACATGACCAGCCGATTTTTGAGCCTGATGTTTCCAATCTGGAAAGGCTGAAATAAGTCGGGGTATTTCATACACGATCTCCATTCAACCAAACTTTCCCTTCGGCGCATTGAATAGATCGCCATGTCGGTAGCCAAGATGAGGCAGCACGGAGTCCTCAAGAGAAACACGAAAATTCAAGAGATCGAGTGGATCATGAGCTCTGTCGGTTTTCCTGTTCATCAGACTCAACAGAAAGCCAGCTCCAGAGACATCTCCGATGAAAATGAATCCGATCACTTGCCCGGCTCTCATCACGATCTTTCGATAGGACTCTCCGACTTCCTTTTTGAAGACGTCCACGTCCGGGCCTCTTTCGTGATATGGATATCCTGCGGCCACTACCCGAAGGCCGAAAAGAGTGAGGGCATTCAGCGGGAAATTATGGATATAGGTTCGATTTCCCCCTGCCATATTCCACCCGGCTATCGCCCCCTGACGGGCCGCGGCCGGCCAGGTGGCGTTATTTACCCGTTCGGAGGTGATCGAATCGATGGTCATCGCTACATCACCCGCTGCGTAGGCTCCAAGGACATTGGTTTCCATGCGCTCGTTCACCGAGATGCCACCCTGGAGATCAATCCCGGTGTCGGCGAGGAATTCCGTGTTCGGTCGCACGCCGACAGCCTGAATAAAGGCCTGTGCGGGAAAGGCACGGCCATCCTCCATGTGCACCCCCGTAACCCATTCCCTCTCGGTCAGGATTTCGGCCACCCCGACATCGGTCTCAACCCGTATGCCGTGTTTACGGAGCCTATACGAGATTAAGAGGGAAGCATTCTGATCGAGCATACGAGAAGCCAATTTGGATTCCTTCTCAAAAACGGTTACGCTTAGATCCCGTTCTCTAAGGTGGCAGGCGAGTTTCAGGCCGATAAATCCACCCCCGACGATGACGACTTCCCTGAGATCGGACACCCTGTTCAAAATAGCCTCCGCGTCGCGCACATTACGGAGGGCGGTAACACCATGTGCATCAGCGCCGGGTATCGGCAGCCATATGGGGGATGAGCCCGTGGCGATTAACAGCCGGTCGTAAGATATCTCTTGGCCGTCCGCCAATATGAGTTTTCTGGATCCCGTCTTCAATTCAACCGCCTGGCTGTCAAGCCTGACATCGACCCTCTTCCGTTGGGCCCACGAGGAATCTCGGAAGAACAGACTATCTCGAGGACGCCCTCCTGCGATCCAATATGTCAACATGACGGGGGAAAGCGCGAGGACCATATCTTGGGAAACCAGTAAAATGGGATGTTCCGGGTCTCGCTTGCGTATGGTCTCCGCGGCAAAGATACCCGCTGGGCCGCCGCCCACAATGAGGAATTTCATGCCCTCCCCCTGAGCAATTCCAGGACTGCGGGAATTACCTCTCCTGCCCGAGGAGGCATATAAACGGTGCCAACTTTATCTTTGAGGTCCTTGCAGAGGAATTTCTCTGCTATCTCACTCCCGTGAATGGGCAACGTGGGATAAGATACCACGGTAAATCCGCATACCAGCGCTCCAAGCACCGAAGCCGGAGACTGAGAAAATGCCACCACAATAGCGCCAACCTCGGGTACCGATAGTGACCACCTTTGGAAGAATCTCCGTGCGATGTTCGGTAACGTGTTGATATCTCTTATACGGAGATAGAGGACATCTCCTTTCAATTCTTGTTTGAGTTCTCTAGTCGTTCGGGTAACGAATTCCTTGGGAAGGTCTTCCTCTCTAGAGAAGAGGGCAACTACTGGCAAAGGCTTTAACGGAAGATGTTCCATGACATCGAGGGCTTTCCGTTCACTCTCCTGTAGCCGTTTTCGACTGGTCAAATAGTGCATATCACGGCAAAGCTCTTCACAAATGAACTTCAACATGGAGGTTCTCAGACATTGCCAAAGGATCCCCTCGACCGCTATAGATTCCTTTTGCTCATTGCTCAGTGTTTCAAATATCAGGCTGGTTAGGGAGTTAGGCAGGAGTAAATTTCGGTGAATAAACGGAAAGGGCCCTTCGGGATAGAGCGAGGCGAGCAACATGTTCGGTCTCTCAGACTCGGATAGCGGCGAGAGAAGCCTCTCGGATTCCTCCGTGAGATAATCGATAAATCGTTTGGCCGTTACCCTGGGACCTACACCGTACTTCTCGGCAATCTCCTTGAGTCTACCGTCGGCTGTAACCTTAGCCGTTGACCGTGAGGAAACCGATGGTCTGAGCTTCCGTATAGTTCCGCTGAGATGTTTCAATTCCCCTGCTCCCTCCAATGCAACGAGGCGGAGCAGGTTCTTAGCAACGATCAAGTCCGCACTGTCCCCGCACAACCCTTCCGCCGTCTCCCTTTCGAAAGGACTAATGCGGCATGGACCGAGTAAGCAGGAGGAACAGCAGAGTCCCATACTACCATACCCACAGGGAGGAGATTCTCCATTTCCTTTCTTAGTCTCCCTCACGATACACCTTTTGGCCCAGCAGAAACTTTTTCCTTTTATCCTGCGCGAAAAGCCCCGATTCCTGGTAGACGAGGGCCTTGCTCTGACAAGCCTTGACGCAAGGAGGGATGCCTTCCTCTGGACAGAGGTTGCACTTGGCCACCCGATCATCGCTCTCATCTGGTATCAGCGCGTTAAAGGGGCAGGCCATGAGACAAGATCCACATCCCACACAGGTTTCCCGATCATGAATGACTCCACTTTCCCCTTCTCGATAATGCATGCTTCCGCTGATGCACGCCTCGACGCAGGGAGCAGAGATGCAGTGTTGACATTTCCATACCCAGGGAGTCCCACGTGAAAACGTCACCCTCATCCTCTGAATCGGGTTTCCTTCTCGGGGAATCTCCATGACGTCCGAGACACCAAGGGAATTCAGCTGACACGCCAGAACACATGACTGGCACACCATGCAGCGTTCCGGATGGAAGAATATTCTCTTATGCATTCCTTTATGGGAGCTCGAGCGAGCGGAGCTTTTCCGGGGTGGGTTTCCCCGTGGTCTTATGCCATCCCCGAGCCTCGTAGTAATCATCCAGCAGCCGATCGTATTCTTTTCGATTCAGCTTCGTACCCTTTGCCGGCCCGTCCGGTGTTTCCTCCTCGAAGAATCGAGGCGGGGGGTAATCCGCCTCTCTTCCGAATCCCTCGCGGAGGTTAAAGAGCTTCTCCATGTTGTAAACCCGTTCGCCACATCGGTACAACTCCTCCGTGGTCATCGGAAGGCCAGTGCACGCAACAAAGATTTCTCGCACCAACTCCAGGCCCCTCTTGATGAGCATGGGGAAGCTGCGCGATCGGTACCACGCGAATTTGCAGAGCCCCATGAGGTCTGCTATGGTCACCCAATCTTCACTCCAGGCAACCATCTTCCCCTTTCCTTCCAAAACATTAACGTCGCTTACAGCAGCTGTCCCGAAATGAGCCCGCGCTTCTTCCGGTTTGATGAACTCATCGATGTAAGGAAAACCTCGAAGATGGCACGAGCCACGAGTGGCCACGGCATACGTGAGGGCCCGGGTCACGAGCGCCCGGGGATCGGCGGCGTCCACCTCGAGCCCCTTGACATGAATAGCGTAATAATCGGCGTTCAATCGCTCACCCATGATTTTCGTGCCTTCGGCCAGAAGATCTCCGAAACCCTTGCGATGAGCAATGCTTTCGATGAAATAGAGTAACGCCTCCCCATTTCCGAAGACAAGTTCCTGACCATCGACTTGATCTTTCTTCAAGATGCCCCGTTCGTAGAGCTCCATTGCCATAGCGATAGACGACCCAGTAGTCTGTTCATCAATGCCATATTCGTCGCAGAGAGAATGGGCACGGAGGATAATGGCTGGGTCCGTGACGTAGGGTTTAGCCCCCAGGGCGTGGATAGTCTCGTACTCGGGACCTTTTGTGTAAACCGGAGAGGATCCTTCCCGGATCGCGGAATACCTCCTGCAGCGAACCATACAGCCCATACATCCTAGAGGTTTGAGGAGGAATTTCTCCCTGAAGGTCTCCCCGCTGATGGGCTCATAGTCCTCGATCGTCCCCCGTTGAAAGTTCTTCGCCCCCCAGATGCCCAGTCTCTGTCGGTGTGCGGTTAGGTTAGGGGTTCCCAACCTCCGTAGCGTTTCCGTCCACGCCTCTCCGACGAGGGTCTCCCGGTAAGCGTCAAGGGCTTCCTTGAAGCGGGTGGGGTGGGCGATGAGGACATCATGGGAGCCTCGCACAACCACAGCTTTCAAGCGTTTCGAGCCCATCACCCCACCGATGCCGCACCTTCCTCCCGCGCCCTCTTCATCGGTGATAACGCAGGCATAGCGCACCAAGTTTTCTCCGCCAGGGCCAATGGCACAGATATGAATATCATCATCGCCGACTTCTTCTTTTACGAGTTGACTCGTTTCCGAGATCTTCTTTCCCCAGAGATGCTGAGCCGTACGGAGTTCAGCCCTTCCGTCCTCGATCCAGAGGTAAACGGGTTCCTCTGACCTCCCTCGAGTGATGATAGCGTCGAAACCAGTGTACTTCAGCTCTGGAGCCCAATAACCACCCGAGTTTGTATCCCCCAGCGCTCCGGTCATGGGAGATTTCGTTGCAACCGTTAAGCGGCCGGCCGAGGGCGTGGGGGTTCCATTCAGGGGCCCGGCTGCAAAGATGACGACATTCTCAGGAGAGAATGGGTCTATCCCCGGCTTCACCTCATCCCATAAGATCCGGGAACTGAATCCTCTCCCTCCGATGTAGCGCAGGGCGAAGGCGCGATCCAAGGGTTTCTTTTGGATTGAACCATCCGTCAAGTTAACGTAGAGTATTTGGCCGGCATATCCGCCAACAAATGTGCTCATTTCAATGCCTCGCTGATTGTTCTCATGGTTTCAACCGCCCTCGCCAACGGTCTGTAAGAATTTAGCATACCCTTTCATGCGATACCTGGTGAATCGGTCGGCATCGGTCAACTTGAGAACCTTGGGGGGACAGTAGGCGACACACTGAGGATCACCATCACAGAGGTCGCACTTCGAGGCTACCCCGTCTACTGGATCCAGTGTGATGGCACCCACCGGGCAAGCGGTTACACACATGGCGCACCCGATACAGAGGTCCTCCTTAACCATGACCATACCGTCGGGCTCCGGCCGATGCAAAGCGCCCGTGGGGCAGATGTTCATGCACGGCGCCTCTTCACAATTGAGACAGGTAACAGGGACGTCCACTCCTTTTCCCAATGAAATGACTTTGATACAACCGCGCCTGGGATTACCCACATGATGGTGGTGGAACGCGCAGATCAACTCACACAGACGGCAGCGACTGCAGTTTAGCTCCGGGTCCTGCGAGTCCTCGAAGTAGCCAATCCGCTGTTTCGCCATCTCATCCTCCCGACACGAAATATAGGAGGCTTACCTTATCCCCGTCCCGAAGTCGAATAACTTCCTGATTGAGGGCTGTGCCCGTGAACGTTCGATCATTCACCATGACCATCAGCCCCGAGAAGATCGCATTTCCTCTTTGTTCAAAAATGAGGGGATCGATTTTGCCGCCGCTTTCCCTGGAAAGATGACGGAGGAGCCCTTCGACCGTCCCCTCGCCCTCTTCCAATTCGATGAGTAGGCGAGGGGATTGGAGGGCAGTCTGGAATGCCGGGCTCAGCTCCACTTCGATTTTCACGGTTACCCTATCAGAATAATCCTGGTAAAAACTCAGACGCACCCGGACGACCCTGGCATATCCTTGCCAGAGACCGCTTGTTTGTTATCCCTGCTCTTCGTTGTTCTCATATCCCCGTTTTGCCCTTCCTAGTTGCCTGATGACATACCAGAATGGAGGGGGACAGCCTGAGATTAAGAGGCCCAGGGTTTTTCTCCCCGTTGTATCGCAACCTCAACGTTTTTCAGGGAACGCTCCCACTCAACTCTTCACCTCAAGGGCTCTCCCGCATCCAACCAACCAGTTCCTATCTAGGCCGACTGGGCCTCATAACCAAACAGCACCGGAATCCGCGCCGCCGACCATTTCCCGATAGGCGGCCAGTACCCCTGGTGCAGGATGCTCCGGCCGCATGGCAGGCGTCTGTTGCCGATTGTGAAGTTCTTGTTCTGAGACGAGAAGTTGGACCTTTTTCTCGGGCACGTTGATCTCAATCATGTCGCCATCACGGACATAGGCAAGGGGTCCTCCTTGCCAGGCCTCGGGGCAGAGGTGACCCACACAGGGGCCCTGGGTTGCACCGGAGAAGCGGCCGTCAGTAATCATGGCCACGGAGGTATGGAGCCCCATACCGACCAGCATGGCTGCCGGAATAGAGAGTTCCCGCATCCCAGGCCCACCCTTGGGTCCTTCGTAGCGCACAACCAAAACCGAGCCTGGCTCAATGAGCTTGTCCAGCATAAACCGGCGCACATCCTCCTCGGAATCGAAGACAATTGCAGGCCCGGTGTGGACGAGCATGTTGGGGGAAACCCCGCTCTTCTTAACCACGGAGCCTCCAGGAGCCAGGTTTCCCCGGAGAATTGCAAAGCAGCCATCTGGTGATAGGGGGTTCGAGGCTGACTGGATGATCCTTCCGTCAGGATCAGGGGTCGATTCTAGTACATCCCTCAGTTGTCCTCCCATGGCGAGGGGGAGATCAAGGTCAAGGCAGCCCTGGATGGCCTTCAATACGGTAGCTACACCGCCTGCTTGGTGGTAGTCGTTGATGCTAAACTCGGAGGATGGTTTAAACTTGGCCACGAGGGGAACGGAGGCCTGGATCCGATCGAAGCGATCCAGGTCAAGTTCATCCTCGGCAACGGAAGCAAAGGCCATCAGGTGGAGTACGGCGTTCGTAGACCCACCTGATGCGGAGATATATTTGATTCCATTTTCCAGGCTGCGATGGTTCAGGAAACTACGAATGGGTCGTCCTTCTTGGACCAAAGTGACAATGCGTTCACCCACATCACGGGCCTGACGGAGCTTGGCTGCATCGAATGCCAGCATGGTGGCAGATCCGAAGGGGGCGAGGCCTGTCGCTTCCAGGAAGCATCCCATGGTGTTCGCGGTGCCCATCATGGAGCATGTGCCAGGTGATCCACAGAACCGCTCCTGCCAGTCCAAAAAGGTAGCCTCATCGATTTCACCCGAACGTTTTTTGCCGATGGCCTCTTTGAGGTCTGATGTGACCACCGTACTGTCCCCGAGACGGCATGGCAACATAGCCCCAGCGGTGAGAAAAATGGTCGGCAAATTCAGCCGAATAGCAGCCATGACCATGCCGGGAATGATCTTGTCGCAGGAGGCGAGCATAACCATGCCCTCGAAGCCATGGGCCCGGACCATTGCCTCTATTGAAGCCCCGATCAGATCACGCTGAGGCAAAATGTAATGTTGTCCGGGACCCTGGGCCATTCCATCGCAGGGTGCGGGCACATTAAACTCACCCGGGGATCCACCAGCAGCCCAAATTCCCTCCTTCACCCGGAGGCCCAACTCCTTGAGCGGTTGATGGCCTGGGTTAACGTCAGTCCAGGAATTGACCACGGCAATCTGTGGCCTGTCCAAATCCTTCCGGCGATACCCCGCTGCGTGCATCAGCCCACGGTAGTATGCCTCGGTGATCTCTTCAGGCCTCCCTCGATGTTCAACCATTATGCTACCCCCTTCTTTCGAAACTGGACATCCAAGATGCGCTCAAAGACCTTGATCATGGCACCCTTACTCTCTTCTCCCAAACCTTGATTCAAGGCTATCTGGTAGGTCATCGTTGCGCTCTGAACGAGGGGCAGAGGAATCTTTTCGTTAGCGCAGATTTCGGCCGCGCTGATCATATCTTTGTAAGCCAACTTGAGAGGATAACCCTGGTCGAATCGGCGTTCAAGGGCAAGTGGGAGAAAGAACTCCGCGGCAAAACTTCGCCCCGTTCCCGTGGTGACCACTTGGGTAACTTTTTCGGGATCCAAACCGAGCTTGACCGCCATGGGGAGGATTTCTGCGATGGCCGCACAGCTGATGTTGAACAGGAGTTGGTTGATCAATTTGGTGAGTTGGCCACTGCCGATCTCCCCCATATAAATGGCCTTGTTACCAATGGCGTCGAACACCGGCCGAACTCGTTCAAAAATCGCTTCCTTCCCCCCGAACATGACGGTTAGCTTAGCCTCCTTGGCTCTCGCTTCCATGCCCGAAACCGGCGCATCAGCGAAGTGGATACCCTGCTCTTCAAGGCGCCGACCAATATCCAGAGTTGGTAGATACTTTATCGTGCTCAAATCGACTACAATCGTACCGGATTTAAGGCCTTTGATCAGACCATCTTGGCCGAAGATGACCCCTTCCACGATCTCAGTATCGGGCAGAGAGAGGAATACCCAATCCACCTGCGCGGCCAGATCACCAGGATTTCGACTTGAACTCGCCCCTTGATCAGTCAGAAATCTCATCGCTTGCTGATCGATGTCAAAGACGGTCAGATCGAAACCCGCCTTCATCACGTTCCGAGCCATCCATTTGCCCATCGTTCCCAGTCCGATAAATCCAACCTTCTTATTCATCTCATCCCTCCTGTCGTACGGCTCCCTTCCTCTACAGCACTATACCATATGTTCAAATGCCCAATATATGAGCTGGGTTATTCGAGACCATGGTTCGAATATCTCGTTCAGCGATACCGAAATTCAGCATATCCTTGATGTAGATTCCCATCTGCTGTACGGGCACTGGGTTCAACCATTGTCCGGAATCCGTTGACATGATACAGTGCTTTGGCCCGATAGCCTTGATGCCGTTATACAAATCCTCAAGCTTAATGGGGTGTGACACCTGACGGGTAACGTCGTTGTAGGTGTGTTCGAGATAGGTGGCACCAATATCCAAGATTTCCTTCATATCGCTCACCCCATAATTGCAGAAGCTCGCCAGGGGATGGGTTACAAGGATTTTCTTCACCCCTCTCTCAGCTGCCTCCAGAACCGCAACCTTGGCTTCTTCTACACTGACGTGGCCAGTGGCGAGAATCGCGTCCTTTTCCGCAATCAGGTCAAAAATGGGATGGAGTTCCTCTTTCAGGCTCCCATCATCATTGAGCAGGTAAATGCCTTGGACATCATCCCTGATCCCCCCGGCCAAATGTGCGACATGACTCTTGTGCTCGACGAATTTCCGGGAATGGAGAGTGGGGAGCCAGACCATTTTCGTCCCCAGCTTTAACGCGATATCCACGGCATGGATGTTCAACCCCCCTACGGAGAGATTCAAGGCAATCCCCCCAAAGACGGGAAATTCAGTCTCATCCGTTGCAATCTTGGCCTGTGCTCCGGTCATGGCGAAATGGTTTTTAACCAAAATCGCCCGCATACCATTTTCTTTTGCATGCCGAGCGAGCTCCATGACATTGAGTATCCTGGGATAGATATCTGGGGCCGAATGGATATGGATGTCTATGGATCCCTCCAGTAAATCCAACACCTTTTTTTCGAAACCCAACCTCATAGATTATCTCCCTCCGTTGCAGTGTTCATTCGCTTTCTGCTTCATATTGAAGACAATCCGCATCATTTATGAAGAGATAGTTTTTGTTATCAATAAACAAAATCAGTGTCAATAAGAAAGACGCTGCCAGGGTGGATGAGATCGGCAAAACCATGAAGGGGTTAATCATAGTCAGTGGTATCCTAAAAATACAAAGATTTTTTGAGAAATGAGACCTGTCCTCCCCTTTAACAGGGGAATCAGTAGGCAAAGACGAACTTCTCGATGGCTTCAAAATATTGATCCATCCCCACCATCATTAGGTCGTTATGATTGGCATTAGGAATGATCACGAGTTCCTTCTCCTTCGCTCCGGAGGCGTTATGGAGCTGGATCCCCTCATCTAAGGGAATAATATGGTCGTATTGTGAATGAATGATGAGTGTGGGAATGGAAATGGATTGGATCTTCTTGAGGTTGAAGGAACCTATTTCCTCTTTCGCGTCCTTTATGGAAACGCCAAACCGTGAGAGGAGTGCCAAGGTATCGGCAAAACCGCTTTCAACGATCAATCCTTTCACTTGCTCTTGGTAATGGAAGGCCAGTTCAATTGCCGATGCGCTTCCCAGGGAACGGCCCATCAGAAAGAGCGGTCCCATTCCCCCCGTGCCCTGGAGAATCTCCTTAAAGCCTTGGAAGACTTCATGGGAATCTCGAATCATGCTTGTCGCGGTAGGCTGTCCCCCACTCGTGCCATATCCCCGGTAGTCGGCAATGAATATATTGATCTTCCTCTGATTGTAACAAGGGGCAATTCCATCGTAGTCGCTGGCGATCTCCCCATTACCGTGAAAAAAGAGGATGCTTGGGGAATCCGCATTTGCCCAATAGAACCGGCAGCTGATGGATATACCCTCTTCAACCTCCACGAAATGGGCTTGCGCATTGGATGCCATAGGGCTCCCTGGAGGATCCCTCCGTGGGTAGAACATGATCTGAAGCACATGGGGCTGGTCGAAGATCGAAAGATCATTTTCATCTCTGTCCATAACAATGTACCTTCGCATTACGTCGTTTATCCGCCAATAACAATATCCCGGCAGAGGGAGACCCGTTAAATCTTTCAGCGAATCAGGTCGCCTCTATTCCACTAAGAGGTGGTGGCAGATTTTCCCTGGAGATGAGAGTGATGCCACTACTCAATGGTGCTTTTTCACATCCATGTGATTACGCATAAGATCATCAGGGTGGTTGTACCGAGGTTAATCGCCAGATTGAGCCCACACAGCTTCCTCAGGATATGTTTATCGCGATACGCCCCTTTTCGAAGTTCGAAATAAATCCTCCCACCCAACAGATAAAGGGGAGTCGCAAAGATGGCGAGCGGGGCGGGAATCCCTGCGAGAACGCCGGCAAGCAGCGAAATCCAGGCTAGTAGTGTGACGACCCCGTAAATTGTGGAGGCGCGGTCTCGACCCAGACGGACCACGAGGTTCTTTTTGTCGGCCTGGCTGTCTCCCTGATAATCCGGGAATTCGTTCAACAGGATTACGTTGAATATGGTGCAAGCAATTGGAATGGATAGCCAGTGAACGATGGCGTGGAATGAACCCACTTGGAGATAGAAGGCCATGGCAATAGGGAGCCAGCCATAACAGAAAGCGATTAATAATTCTCCAAAGCCGCGTTTGACCCATCGGAAGGGAGGTGTAGAGTAATAGTAGCCCGCAAAAGCTCCTGCAAGCCCCAGGGGCAAAGTCCAGGGACCGGTCTTCAGTCCGAACTGCAAGAAGATCCCTAAGAGGATCGCGGCGAGGAAGGCAGTTAGACTGGCCAATTTTGCTTGTTGAGGGGTTATCCGTCCCTTGACCACCATTCCCGATCCTCCGGAAAAGGGATTCCCTCCCTTGGACCATGTCTTGCTATCCTCGCGTATATCGTGAGTTTCTCCACCATAGTAGGCGGCGAGCATAATTAAAATGACACCGAATAAACCCAACAGAAAGACTAGCCAGTTTATTCGATTTCCAACCCGCCATGAGAGGGTCAGCCCCAGGACAAAGGGCAAGACCCCGACGCTGTGGAAATGGGGACGTGATAGTGCGAGCCAGTCCTTCCAACGGGTTTCCATAAGCGCGTCTTCTGGGAATTTAGGGAATTTGAACCTGAGAGCTCTCACTCCATCGCCACATCGTAATTTCTGTCGATGGAGAAGAATGAATCCTCAATACTATGGGAAGGGTACCTTCATTTCACATATCCCTGCTTCATCAACAGCGTGTAAGCCTCCTTACCTTCATCCAGGCGGTGGAAGATGACTACCGAGGTGATGGTGGCACCGCTGACCGCGTCTACATCGCGATTGAATTCGAAGGGTTTGAGCAGAGAGCGACCGATGAGGCGTTTTTTCATGGTCTCGATATCCCTTTCATTCCAAGCTCTGTTGTATTCCTTGGGAAGACGGATAGGGATAAGATTGGTGATCTTTGCCTCTTCATCGAAGACATAGATGAAGTGAATGTCATGGCAGATGTCGCACAGGGGAGGCCAACTGACCGCCTTGGCGAAGTAGTGTTTCTTTTCGGCATTGACCTGCACCCTTCCCATGTAGAGGTATTTTTCCTCTGGCGGAATCCTCCGGATCTCCCCAACTACGCCTCCGGGAGGGGCCATTCCCTCCTTGATCTTTTTCAGTAACTCCTCATCTGATATCGGGGGCTTCAATTTTTCCGTTACGGGAAGGACTGTCCTTTTCCCTTTCTCGATCCTCAAATAAGCCAGATCATACTGCAAGGCCGCCTTGATCTCGCCCAGAAGTTCTTCCCTATTGCCGCGAAAGCCCACGTGGGAATCGATGACGATCCCCCGCCCCTTCTCATCCTTTCTGATCAGAAGGGTCAAGGGGGTTCGGATTCCCCCCGGTCCTCCTATGGCCTGGTACAGATTGAATTGAATATCGGGAAGGATCGGGAAGGGGATGTCCTTTTCCTTCCGGAAGAATGCCACTTCCCTTTCGTTATTGCCGACTCCCACTCCCATCCACTTCACTTTACCCTTCGTGATCTGGTCCCTTTCGACCAAATCGAAGACCTCGTTATTGATGGGTGCTTGTTTCTGACAACTGGTACAGTAAATGTTCAGAAGCTCCAACACGATGAGGTGGGCCTGAATATCCCCTAGGGTGAAGGGCTTTTCCTCCGTAAGCCCGAAGTAGCTCCGATCTTGCGATGACGTGGGCGGGGGAAAGGTGTGCGGGGGGAAGAGGTCCCCGGATCTGGCCACCTTCTGTGTTCCCTGGCCAAAGGCAAATCCCCCAGGGATGAGGAAAGAGAAGAGGAGAACGAGCACAAACGAAAATCCTCTCTTTCGTATCGGCATCATGGCGCCCTCCAGAGCAGATGGGTGAAAATTCATTTTAGGGAAACGATAGCAAAACGAGGATGGAACCGTCAAGGGGAACGTTTTTCGTATTGAAACCCCGAGCCCTCCATGGTATACGAACCAAAAAGGACCTAAAAAGGAGCACCCTATGTCTCAACTTATCGCCTGCCAAAACGCGCACGGAATCGTTCTGGCCACGGATAGTAAGGCAGTAGACTTTGACCCCCATGGTAACATGATCGATCTGAAGGTAGATCGTCTCGTCCAAATGACTCAGCACACGGCCATCTTAACAGGTGGGGCTGCAGATGGGGTGGAGATGTGTCATGCCCTGAGGAATTTTCTCAAGGAGGAACGGCTCAACGATATTGAGGAGGTCTATGGAGCCTCGTTGCCATTCTTGAGCACTGAATTTGAGAGGTTCATGCGCAAGCGATGCGAAATACTTCCCGTGGATCCCATTCATCATGTCTATTTTATTCTGGCGGGTTATACGGCTAAACACCCAGATCGTCCGTTTCGCCTACACCTGCTCTGGACAAAGAAGAAGCTTCCACAATTGGATGGCGATGAGATATCACTCGCCTACACGGCTCCTCGTATCATTGGTTTGGAGTACAAACTGAATCAACTCTGCAAGGAAAATGTCCCCGTGGATCGCATCCTCCCGGAAATCAAAAACAGTATGGAAAAGCTCTCAAAGACCCAAGAGGAGATCGGGCCTCCCTTCAGCTATGCCTTCATCACGGAGGAGGGCTTTCTCAAAGTAGACTGATAGGTGAATTACCAGATCACACGCTGTGACTTGAAGGTGTATATACCAGAAGCATTCGATTTCCTCAGTGTTACCTAAAAAGAATATCGTTGGGTCTTNNTCGTTGGGTCTTGACAAGGAGGGTCAAATCGGATAGATTCCGATTTAAGAATCATTCGAGATCAACTTCACGGTATGCATAACACACAGAGCTCTGATCGAGATAAAATCAAAGCCGCTGAGAAGATCTGTAGGGGCCTGGGTTTAAAGCTCACGCACCAACGGCTTGAGATACTTCGTGAACTGGCAATTGCAAAAGACCATCCCTCGGCGGAAGACGTATACAAGAGAGTCAAACCTAAGATTCCCCCTATTTCCTACGATACGGTATACCGTAGCTTGGCTCTTTTCGAACGGAGTGGAGTCATCGCGAGAGTGCACCATTTGGACGACCGGACCCGATACGATCCGAACACGTCCAAGCACTACCACATGGTCTGCATTGAGTGTAAGAAGATCCAGGACTTTTCCTGGCCGGCTTTGGACGGGATGGAAGTACCGGAAGAAACAGAGGGATGGGGGGAAATACAGGGCCAGTATTTAGAATTGAGGGGTATCTGCCGAGAATGTCTGAGCCATGAGAAGAAGGTGGGAGCAAAGGAAAGTGCAGGATGATATTTTTTGCGGGCATTATTAGGAATAAATACTATATAATAATCAGAATTATTTCTATGGGAATGATGTTAATCCAAAAAGTGTTTTACGAATTGGGAAAAAGGGGTAGAATTGGGGAACAGTTGAAAAAGGGGATATCAGGCAAGACTGGAATGGTTCATCAACATCAAATCACCAAATGATCTGAAAGGAGGAAACATTATGAATGAAGATAGCAAGTGCCCGGTAACGGGCGGAGCTAACAAACCCACTGCCGGCGGTGGCACGTCGATCCGGGACTGGTGGCCGAATCAGTTGAATCTTAACATTCTGCACCAGCATTCTTCCAAGTCCAATCCGATGGGCGAAGAGTTCAACTACGCTGAGGAATTCAAGAAACTCGACCTGGAGGCCCTGAAAAAGGACCTCTATGCGCTGATGACCGACTCGCAGGACTGGTGGCCGGCCGATTACGGTCACTACGGGGGGCTCTTCATCCGGATGGCATGGCACAGCGC
>JABAOH010019008.1_pt1 | contig 24121 bp, 24 predicted proteins | sample 7062181 | NCBI WGS metagenome assembly JABAOH01 (sample SAMN14538630, study PRJNA623070) | marine sediment metagenome | biome: marine biome [ENVO:00000428]; feature: marine pelagic biome [ENVO:01000023]; material: deep marine sediment [ENVO:00002113]; isolation source: pool of 5 deep marine... | reverse complement strand
CTCTCCACTTTCGTGGATGAACTTGAGGAAAAAAGAGGGGAAGAGCTAACCGACAAGCAAACCGACGCCCTAATCAGGATTGCCAACGAGCTGAGCAGCAGCATCAAAGCTCAGATTCAGGCGGAACACCGAGTCAAGGAAATCTATCCTCCGCCCACCTGCGCTTTCAAAAGAATCGTAAGGCCTCTGACAAAGTTCATCTCTTGAAACCCCTTTCGCTGCTCTTCTTTTTCTATCGTCAGAATCGANNAACGGTCATCTCTCCAATTTGACACCCTTCACCAACGCGACGACATCAACCAGATCGCTAATGCCCGACGTTTTGATCTTCCGCTCCAAGACTTCTTCGATCTGAAAAATGCCCGCAGGATTGTCCATGTTCACGAAGATCTGGACGGGCTTCTTAGCGCCCTTTACAATCTCAACGTGTCTGATCGAGAGAGCGGAGAGAGAGTGGATGTCGACTTTTCCAGCTCGGTAGGGTATTCGCGCCCGCCCCTCGGCCATATCCGTTCCGTCCGCCACCTTCGCTATCCCTGCCTCGATGCTTAGACAATCCACGTCTTCATCGTGAGAAAAAATGGCGTGAAGCACTTCAGCCTTCACCCTTAACGCAAGATCACGCTCATCTTTGTAGACGACCCCAAGGAGCCGGTCAAGAATGGGGTTCGCCACCACTACGCCGTGAATGTGATGATCGACGCGATGAACCACGTTGCCGATGTCATGAAAATAGACTCCGCACAGCGTGATGACTTTCGCATCCACTAAAGAACAGAGTCCATTCTCCACACTGGTAGGCGTGATGTCTTTTGCCAAGATGTTGAAGATCTCCATGGCACTACCTGACGTTATGCGGGAGTGCACAGGGCCATGATCGTTATACATCAATCGGTCGACAGCCATGACGTTGGCCATGCGAAGGCAATTCTGGACTTCTACATCACGTTCCAAGAGACGAAACATCTCCTTTACGCGAGGCTCTTTCAAGTGCGAGTGGATTAGATTGGAAGAGACACGAACCATCTTTCGAATTCCCTCAACACTATAAAGGCGCTGCCTAGAACTTAAAATGGCCTAGCTTGGTTAAGTCTGATTGGACCTGACTGCATTCCCTAGGTATGTTCCTGGATCGATCTCTTGAACCGTTGCGCCGTCTACGTCGATGGTGTAAACTGCGTGTAGGCGCGCATTCTTGATCTCGTCGAGACTTATTGGTGGTTTCTTGTAGTACAAGTCACAGAGCCGCTTCAGCGCCTCTAACTCAGCGGAATCTCGACATCGTGGTGGTCGCGTGAAAGCTTCGGGAATCTGCAAAATGTAGTAGGGGGGAATTCCTAATCCAAACTTGTCTGCATGGTGGCTGTAGCGGGTTATCTTACTCGCTATTCGCGTTCTACAGTAGGTTATTGGATCTAGGGCGTGGGCTGGTGGCACGAACCCCGTCTCTACCTCGACGATCAGTGTGCCATAGCCCTTCACCCCATATAGATCACAGACCAACCCGTCTCCCGTCGGATGCTCGAGATCTACGTCGTAGCCTTTGAGGATAAGATGCTTAGCGCACACAAGTTCCATGACTGAATGGTTGATCTTCACGATGTTCTCTTTATGGAGGTGAATCAGCCGCTCCTTTAGCTTGTTGAGTTTCCTTATCGACTCTCCATCTGAGCCCTCAGTCAGTCTGGTTAGCAAAAAGTCTAAGTCTTCATCGAATTTCGTCATGGCCATTCCTTTTAGAGTATTCCCAGAGTATAGGTCTGATTTGCTGATAAGATTTTGAGTTGTCGGTAATCTTTGCGATTGCAGCGATCTAAAGCAGCAAATCAGTATGTGCCCAATGCCCCGGTTTCTCGAGCCTTTCGCTCAAGCCTCGCGTAGAGCGCGATCCCAATTGGAAGAAGGATGGCGATCTGCAAGACTAGCATCCCCAAGGCGTTGAGTACAGCGGGATCGGAGAAGCCGATTCCCAAGAGGAGGGCCCAACGCGTTGCTTGCACGCCATGAGTTATCGGCAACGCCCAGGCTATTATCTGTCCCCACTCAGGTAGCACCTCTATAGGAAAGGCGAGACCGCTCAGGAAGACCATCATGGTCCACAAGACCTGACTAAGTTCGCGCTCCCGTTTGGCGATGAAACATACGCCCGCGAAAACAAATCCGAAGGAAGTCATAGCGATAATGGTCAACAAGACAAAGAGGGCTGCAAGTAAGACATTGGGTTGAGCCGTAGCTTGGAAGCCGAAGATAAGTGATCCTAAAAGTAGGATAACCGAGAAGTTCACGAGGCTGAAGGCCAAGTTACCCATGATTTTGCCCAGCAACCACATCAACTTGTTCGAAGGCGTCACAAAGACAAGTTCAAGTGTTCCATGCTCCTGATCCCCCCTAAGGGCATGCGCTCCGCCAAACGACGCCGAGAAGATGAATCCGTTGAAGGCGAACCCGATTGTCACGAACGACAGAAAATGGGGCATCGCAGTCAAGCCCGTGAAGAAATCTCCGCCGCCCATGATTTGGAGCGTTATCCATGACGTGAGAATGAAGAAGAAGGGAACTGACAGGTTAAAAGCCACGAGACCTCGAAAGGTGACAGCACGCAAGACCATCTTTAGCGAAGATAGGAAGGAGGCCCAGAAGGTGCGAACCAAAAAGAGCGCGTTCACAGCCACACCCCTCAAAAGAGGTACAAGGTCCCCTTTTTCTTTGCACGGCGCTCCACGATTCTAAGGGTAACGTATCCCGCGACCATAAAGAGAGCAGCCACGACATAGAGCGGCAACAGATCCAGCACAATGTTGCCTATGCCCGCGCCTTGGAGAATCGCCTTTCGCAGCACCAATATTCCATATGTAACCGGGATAAGATAAGAGACGTACTGAAACATCTGCGGCAGGGCATTCACTGGAAAAGCCACCCCAGAAAAGAAGCGGATCGGTGCCTGTAACCCGGAGGCCAGATTGTCAGCAGCTCGCGTATAAACGAAGAAGCCAGCGAAAAAGACGCCGACTGCTATCAGCGCGGCCATCGTGGACACAATAGATAGCACGACTGCAAGTACACTCGTAATGTCGGCCTGAAGCCCAAAGATCGCTCCACCTAGAAAGAATATGCAGACTATCCACCAAGAGGCCTCCACTAGAGAAGAAACCCCAGAGGCGAGGAGGATCGTCATCTTATTCGTGGGAGTGACGAAGAGCAACTCGATGGTTCCCATCCATCGCTCACGCTGTATGGACGTGCCCGTGCCCCAAAGTAATCGATTGTAGAGTAAGTAGACGATCGTCCCCACCACGATCGTGCCCGCAAAGGGGTACCCATACTGGGTGAAAGCGTCTGAGACCGCTTGAGCCGTACCCAAAGCACTGTAAGTGTATATGTTCAAGGCCAGCAACGGAATCGGCCAGATCACCGTTGCCACGATCCACGCCTTGTAGGCAGTGAAGAGCTTCATGTTGCGTATAAACACGGCCTTGAACGTGCGCCATTCGCTTGCCAGATTCAATCTCTTAGCTTCCTCCCCGTCATCGAGATAAACACGTCCTCAAGCGTCGGCTTCGTCTGTTCGAGAGCGATGATCCGGGCGCCATGCCGCATGAGAAACTCGGTGGCGGTTGGAATGACTTCCTCAGCCTCTTCCGCATGGATCTTTATTGTGGCTTCACCAACGACGGGATCCGAGAAAAGTACAACCGCTTTTTCGACACCGCTCATCGCCTCTATCTCTCGCCCGTCTTCGTGCTGGAAGTTCGACACCTTTATCTCCACGATCCCCGTCTGCTGCAGGCTCTTCTTGAGATTGTCGGGAGTGTCCAAGGCAATGATCTTTCCGTGGTCAATGATCGCTACGCGGTCGCACAGCTGATCTGCCTCTTCCATATAATGCGTCGTATGTAGAATCGTCTTCCGCTGCTCTCCCTGCAACTTTTCCTTGATGAAGTCACGAATTACTCTGGCAGCACCAGGATCCAGTCCCAACGTCGGTTCGTCAAGGAGTAGAATCGGAGGGTTGTTGACAAGGCCTCTGATGACATGTAGCCGCTGCTTCATCCCTCTCGAGTACTTCTCAACCGGGTCGTCAGCTCGCTTCTCCAACTCCACAAGCTTTAGCAGCTCGTCGATCCGTTCGTTAGCTTCTCGATCCGGAATATTGTACAGCTGGGAGAAGAACCATAAGTTTTCTCGTCCCGTCAGCCGCCAGTACAAGCCCCTTTCTCCTCCCGTTACAACGCCGATGCACTTCCGTACTTCCTGGGCCTGCTTGACCACATCGTAGCCGTTGACAATGGCAGTTCCGTCATCAGGAAGGAGAAGGGTACATAGGAGCTTAATTGTTGTTGTCTTGCCAGCGCCATTTGGTCCCAACAGACCAAAGAGCTCACCCTCTTCTATACCGATGTCTATGTGGTCAACTGCAACTGTCTCTTCCTTCTTAGGCCTGACTCTGGCAAACAGTCTTTTAAGGCTGCTTCCCTCGGCCTTGGCCTTTTTCTCGAATACCTTGGTCAGGTTCTGGGTCTCTATAGCATAGGCTGGCAAGTTGCGTCATTCCGGCAAGTTTCCCTACTAAAACGCAGAAGGTGCTCTCTTATTCTTTTCCCCACGTCGCCTTCGCACCACATTTGACTTACAGTCATCTCTTCAACTCTCTGCAGAAACACCATTCGCCTCCTGGTTTCATCCGCCAACAACTTAAACGCGTCCGGATCCCTTATCACCTTTACCGGTTTCACAATGTTTTACCAAGCAAATGCTAGATTAAATATATATAAAAACCTTTCTATATTAAAACGTCTGTTTTAATAACAAAAACGTGACTCCGTTGTAGCTTCGGTGTTCGCGCTCCATTGTGGTTATGAGTTCTCCGAACTTTCTTGCAGACATGTTCGCACGAATCGGAGCTAAGTCATAGCGTTAAGGATCAGAGATTCATAAACAGTAAATTCAATCACGCAGATGCAAATCTGGGGGAAAAATGACTCCACAACGTTCAGCGGCAACAGTGATCACGGCGCTGACGCTGGTTACCTTCTTAGTGCCAGCTTCCTGGTTGGTCACGAGTTACGCACAATCTTACTGGCTTCTAGATCCCTCACACAGCGCCACCCGTCATCGCTTAACAGTCTCGGTGACCGATTCTCTATATGAGTACTACTCAAACAGAAACCACAACATACCGCTAGACGAAATCGGGCAATTTGTGACCCCTGACGCTCTGAAGCCGATCGCAGATAATCTCTGGGACATTTTCAACAATGAAGAGGACTTCGCCAACGGCGTACTGATGATTCCCCACCAGATTCCCTACGTGGAGACCAATCCAAGATTCCCTGTCGAGACCATCGTCGAGAATCAAGGCGATTGTGACACCTTTTCGTACACGGCCGCGTCAATTATGATCGCAGGGGGACTGGATGTTGTTCTGCTCTACTACGAAAGTGAGAGCCACATGAACGTAGGGGTTCACCTTGCGGAGATGCCAGACGACGCACGATCGACAGTCCATTATTACAGTTACAGAGGCAAGCCGTATTACGTGGCCGAATGCACCGGCGGAGACTGGGAGAACGGATGGAGAGTAGGCGAGTGCCCGGAGGGATTCGAAGAGGCATCCGCACGGATCATCCCGCTTGAGAATTGTGAACAACAGTCGCCTGGACAGGTTGCAGCCAGTTACACCTCACCCGCCTCTTCTTCACTCTCCTTAACCCTCTCCTCAACATATACACTCGGGAGCAGTGCAGTCACAATCAGCGGGGCAATTTCTCCGGCCCAAGCATACAAAAACGTCACGATATACATAAGACTCTACGCGTCTTCGTGGGACGATCTAACGACTATCTCGACTGACGCTGATGGAGGGTATTCTTATGTATGGAGACCGACGTCGGGTGGAATGTATCAAGTCCGAGCGAGCTGGTCTGGAGACGGGGAATACGTGGGGGCCGATAGCAACATCTCCACGCTCACGGTCATCTCCAACGACTGGATACTCATAGGAACTGTGGCAATCGTGCTCCTCACAATAGCGATAATTGTGGCGCTGCTTGTCAGACGAGCAAACCTTGCAGAAACTCCGCCTAGCCTCGACGACTACGATTTCTGAGAATTCTGCTCTTCCTCAAGCTATCTATTAGCCAAATGCTATTCTCTCACTCGTTAGTATCGTGGAACGAGAGGGCTGCTGATAGGCTCTGCCAGTGCGCTAGTTGTGTCGACACCAGCTCTGCATTTGACCCTGTCTTTTGATTCCCTGTATCGCCCGTTCCTGCAAGCTGCTTCAGTCGCTCAAGGAGGGGCCGTAGATTCACTTTCTCTACGCTCAATGCTAGCCGTTTTCTCGATCAGTTTTAGAAAGATCGGTCCGGCTTCCCTCTCGCTAACAGTTTTCGTGAAAACGGAGACTAGCGCGAGCTTCTTCGTTCTTTGGGAGAGCCGTTCAGCAAGGATTCTCGCGATCATGGTGTTTCGGTCTCCAAGAAGAATTGAAGAAAGGGGAGGTCCGATGAGTTTTCGTGCTTGTGGCAAGGCGACAGCTACCGTGCCCAACCGGTCCTCACCCTCACTCAGAAGGAGCAGATTTGCATTCCTGGTCTCCACGAAAAGGGCAAGGAACGCCTTATCGTCCTCCACTATCTTTTCCTGAACAACCTTTGCCCGTGTCATCTAGATCCCAGCCATGTTTATTTATAGCGTTCTCAATCACTATTTAGAATTTTCAAGTCACATCTCGGAGGAACTCGATACATGGCACGCGACAAGGCAGCAGAAATTCTCCGTCTTCTCAAGAAAGACTTCACGCGTCCAGCATGGACTAAACGCCCTCGGGACCCTTTCCAAACGCTGATTAGGACCGTGCTTTCTCAAGCCACAGCCAGCAGAAACGCGTCACGAGCCTTTGAGAACCTCTCAAGAAGGTTTCCAATAAGCCCTGACGCCTTAGCAGAGGTGAAGGAGAATGAAATCGAACAAGCAATCAGAGTGGCAGGATTGTACAGAAACAAAGCCAAGGTCATCAAAGCGCTTTCCCAGGCAGTATTGGAGAAACATAAGGGCTCATTGGATTTCATTTATTCTCTGCCCTTGGAAGAAGCCCGAAGAACGCTAACGAGTCTGCCTGGAGTTGGACCGAAGACTACTGATGTGGTACTGCTCTTTAGCGCCCGAAGACCCACGATCCCGGTCGACACGCACGTGCGCCGCGTTTCCAAACGGCTAGGACTCGCTCCGACAGATGCTGACTATGAGGGCGTCCGAGAAGCCCTTCAGTCCGCATACCCCTCAACGGACTACCTTCCGGTTCACCTCTTACTCATCGCCCTAGGGCGGAAATACTGTAAAGCAAGAAAGCCAATATGTGGGCCTTGTCCAGTCAACACGTTATGCCCCTCCAGCACCCCCGGAGATTAAAAGAAGCATGAGGAAACTGCCCCAAGAAGTTGCCGAATACTTTCCCTACTCAACTGTACGACCGTCGCAAGACGAGTTCATCAAAACCATCTACAACGCCGTAAAAAAGGGCCGTAACATTCTCTTGGAAGGCAGCAACGGCCTAGGCAAAACAATTGCCGCCCTCGCAGCATGCCTACCTATAGCGAAGGACAAAAACTTACAGATACTCTACGTAGCTAAAACGCATCGCCAGCACGACCGCGTGATCGAAGAATTGCGTGGCATCACAAAGAGGCAGGCGGTTTCTGGCATCTCAATCCGGGGCCGAGCGGTGATGTGTTTCCACCCGCTCATTGTCAGACATTCTGCCGACGCAGGATCAGCCATGGAGATCTGCGAATTACTCAAGGCGCAAGGACGATGCTCATACTATGAGAGAATGAAGAGCTCCGCAGACCGATTCGCCGAGCTCCAGGCCCATGTCTCATCAAATGCCTACACATCGTCCGAAGTCCGAGAGGTCTGCCGAGTTGAAGGCTTCTGCCCCTATGAATTAACCAAACGCGTAGTCGGCCAAGCTGATGTCACGGCATTGAGCTACCTTTACGTCTTCGATCCGAATATCAGGAGTGCATTTCTCCAACGTCTTGAGAAGCCGTGGACCCAGACGATCCTCATCATCGATGAAGCCCATAATTTGCCAAGCACGGCGATCGACATCGCAAGTGATACTCTCTCTTTATTCGTGGTGAGGCAGGCGGTACAAGAGGCAAAGAAACACAACGTTCCAGACCTCGCTGTTTTCGCGAATCAGCTCAGATCGATCATCGAAAAGATGGCGGCTCAAACGCAAGAGGAAGCCCACGTTCCTCCACACCTCTTGCTCCAGTTTATTAGACGCAATGCAGAGATCGATATGCCTATGACTTTCTTCGAATATCTTCACAACACAGGGCACGCCATCAAACGCAACCTGCTAGAACATGGAAAATATCCCCGATCCTACATCCACAGGATGGGAGAATTTCTGTCGAAGTGGTTTGAAACCGCAGACGATATCTCTTTCACCCATGTTCTGAGCAGATATATCACAAGAACCGGTGCAGCTTCGGCTCGACTCGAGATTCTGGCCCTCGACCCGTCACAAGTGACAGGCCCAGTCTTCTCATCTGTATACTGTAGCGTAGGGATGTCGGGAACATTGGAACCGTTGGAATCCTACGCCAAAATCACCCGACTTCCTAAGACCACTATCCAAAAAGCTGTGGAATCGCCCTTTCCAAGAGAACACATTCTGTCGCTAGCCTGCTGTGGCGTCACAACTGCCATGAAACAGAGAACGAGAAGCATGTACAAGAAACTCGCCGATCGCATCACCGAAGTGGTCAGTTATACCCCAGCCAACGTAGGCATCTTCACAGTATCATACGGGGTCTTAGAGAACTTGCTAGAAGCGGGATTAGAAGAAACCATAGACAAACCCCTCTTCTCCGAGCACAGAGACATGGCTTCAAGGGACAATGACCAGCTAGTAAACCGATTCAAGTCCTATGCCAAACGGGGAGGCGCGGTCCTACTTGGGGTACAAGGAGGACGCTCCTCCGAAGGCGCGGACTATCCAAGCGACACAATGAATTCCGTAGTCGTAGTCGGAGTTCCCTATGCTAAACCCACACCGAGAACAAGTGCCCAGGTGAGGTACTATGAAACCTGCTTTCCTAATCACGGCCGCGAGTATGGCTATGTTCTCCCCGCCTTGAAGAAGGCGTCGCAGGCCGCTGGGAGACCGATACGTACCTTAGAAGATCATGGGGCCATCGTCTTTCTCGACTATCGCTTCGCAACTCAATATTGTCAAAGATACCTTCCGTTGTGGATTCGCCGTGGCATGAAAACGCTACCAGACATCGATGGAGTCATTGCGAAAGAGCTGATGCAGTTTTTCGGTGACCCAGAAGAAGACTGATCGCCTGGCAGAGTTCTACCAATTGTAACCTGTGAGAATCGTGCTTAAGCCGATCTCTCGACCGTTTTTATCGAGTTTCATTTGTCCGAAACGAAGGCTCGCTACGTCCTCGGTTACCGGAGTGTAGACTTTCATCACTCGTCTTTTGTAGTCAATTCCACAGAGGACCCCTATCCCGAGGAATTCGCCCCGTTCATTGTTAAGAGCAACTAGTAAGCCGTCTTCTTCCCCCTCTAGGATCACTTTCAGTTGCTTTCCTAGTTTTTCCTCAGCCTTCTTGACCTCTTCTTCATCGACCCATTGACCCTTCCGCAAAACAACGAGGACTCGTGTCAGCGTTTCTTCACTGTAGATGGGAGCGTATCTCCCGACCGCGTCTCTGACAAGTCTCATCTGTTCACGTGTCAAGGCTCGGCCAACACCGAAGAACCCGCCCTCAACCTTGATCCAATCTAGAGGAAACGACTCGACTTTGGCGTTTTTCAGGTACTTTGCATAAGCTAGTTCACGCAGGATTTTACGTTTCTCCCTGCTCCTCTTGTGTACTGCGGGTGAAGCGCGCACTGTCAAGGTTTTCGCTTTATCTAAAGCGTCCAAAATAGGCGCTAGCTCTTCTCCGTGCTGCGTCCCCACGACTACATCAGGCCTAACATGCTCAACCAGACTTGCCTTGTACTCTGTAGCCTGTTCACCTTCAATCCACCCATCAGTGTTTATGATCAAGAAATCAATATCCAAGTCTGAAGCTTGCGCTTTTAGAGTAGTCAGTCCCTCCAGCACGCGTTTCGCAGCTCCTGTAGGACTGGTAACCCCCACGAAATACGCCCGCTCTGCCTCTATCTCAAAGAGATCCTTCACGGATGATTTGATGAGGCTGAACCCAATGGTTGACGGGGGGCCGATATCCGACTGCCCCAGATCAGCATCAATAATTGCAGTTCTCCGTTTCGTTCGCACTGCTTCGTTTGCAAGAAACGTACAGAAACTCGTTTTGCCGGAGTCTATGTCGCCGATCACCATAACCGTTACCGGTTTCCCTCGGGAAAAAATATCAGTCAGAGCGGCCTTCCAAGAGGGAGGAATTGTGCTCCCCTCGATCTCTTCAGAAGAGGCCCCATTGCCCAACGTTAGATCGAAAGAAGCTCGTTTGTCGACTTCAAAAGGTGCTCGTTTACCCTCTCGGATTATGAGCCTTTCTCCTCTCTTGGCAGCTGCACCCAGGATGTTGACCTTCCCCGAGAGGATTTCTACTGATGCGGGACCCTCAACGAGAATGGTCTTGCCCGACTCAACCGTTCGTTTCACCATGCCTTTGTCCTCCTCGGCAAGTCTTTGCCGTTTCTTCCAGCGATCTTGATGGCAGACATCGCATCTTTTAGTTCCCTTCGATGGGAAGTCTCCTTAGTGAAATTACTGGTCCCAGCTTCACGCACGATTTGTATGTCCACCTCGTCAGGTAAGGATTCGTCCAAGAACTGCAGTAGTTTCTGGGTATAGGGAGGGACACCATCCCCCACCTTCACGACGTATTGCGCCGCCGGAACTTCATGGATCGCCCTCGACACTGCCTTGACGGTTTCTCTCACACCGGAGCAGTTGATGGTTCGTACGAGGTGGCCATCACCAAGGATCGCAAGTCCAGATCGTTTGCCAGGGTCGATTCCGACCGTCACGACTTCGAACTTTCGCTTTCCTTGTGCGATTCGAATTGCTTCACTGATTATGCTTGTAGGATCGTCTTCCTCGTTGAAGATCAAAACATTGGAGTGAGTCACTGAGGGCCTCTCTTTCTCGGTGGTTACCACGACCTGAACGTCCAGAGGGATGGGGTCCCACGGTCTCAGACTTAGGAAGGGCAGCCTTTTTGCTTTGACTGCCTTCACCAACCTGTAATAGGCTTTTCCCGAAACGGTTGCCAGCGCGATTTTCGCTTCCATATGGCTACACTTGTGATAGTCATTGCTTAAGTCGCAGTTCGCAAGATACCCCGCTCAGATGGGGCGATTCACCAAGCTTCCTCATGCTTGGCGTCCGAATCGACGTCCTTCCTAGTCTCTTAAATATGTTATGAATCAAAGCCCTATGACTACCTCAAAGCGCGACACCGGCAGAAACGAAAGTTTCCTTCGATTCAAGCGGTAATCCTTTATAATTTCTACTTCTACTTCGCTTTGTGCGGAGAGGCTTGTACGAGACGCTTACGACTGGTTGCAGTTCGCTTGACACGCTGCTGGAAGGGGGGCTCCCACTACCTGGTGTGACCTTGGCTTACGGAGAGGCAGAAACTGGAAAAACCTCCTTGGCGATCCAATGTGCAGTCTTCTGCGCAAGAAGTGGGCAAAAAACCTTGTTCATTGACTCAGACGGAGCCTTCTCGACTCAACGATTGTCGCAAATAGCTCATCGAGACCTTGAGAAAATCTCCTCGAAGATCATTCTGATGCAACCAACCACATTCAGAGAACAGGGACACGTAATAGGGCACCTTGACAGATACGTATCAGAGAAATTCGGCCTCATAGTCATTGACACTATTACGTCCCTGTATAGAGTCGAACTCGGGGGTCCTGATGCAACTTTCACCCTCAATCGAGAGTTGAATGGACAAGTTGCCTCCCTAGCTGAGGTTGCTAAAACCCGACGAGTAGCCGTTTTTATCACCAGTCAGGTTCGAAGTGTCTTCCTACGCAAGTTCAACAGAGTAGAACCCGTCGCCACACGCACTCTCAAGTTTTGGTCAAGCGTAGTGTTGAGCTTGAAACACGCCGGTCAAAAAGGCGTCTTGAAAGCTATCCGTCAAAAGCATCCGAGACACAAACGCCCAGCAAGCTGCTATGTTACACTAGAAAAAGCGGGGATCCTCGACTATGGCTAGTTCATGTATCGATCAGAGAAAGGAATGAAAGACTATGTCAATATCGATCATCGACGTGATTGAAACTTTCATTCATGCCATGTACTTCATATTCCCAGCCTATTGCGCCAACGCGGCGCCGGTGATTTTTGGCGGAGGCCGCCCAGTTGATGCTGGTCGGCTCTTTCCCGACGGCAAACCCATTCTCGGCTCACACAAGACAGTTCGAGGTCTCCTCGCTGGGCTGATCGTTGGGACCTTGGTAGGCTTCGCCCAGCAATTCGTACCCTTTGGTCAACAATCGGCCTTGCTGGGATTCACGCTCTCGCTTGGGGCACTAGTGGGCGACCTGATGGACTCCTTCATGAAGAGACGGCTAGGACTAACCCCCGGGTCTCCCGTGCCTTTGGCGGACCAGCTCGATTTTATACTCGGTGCATTCCTATTCGCCGCCGCAATAGGACAATCGCCGCAAATTTCCTGGATCTTGATAATCCTGGTTGTGACGCCGCCTATTCACCTCTTAACGAATTTCGTTGCATATCTTCTGGGGGCCAAGAATAAGACGCGGTAAGTACCCCATTCGCCGTTCTATGCGCCTGTTTGAACTATCTCGTCTCTATGAGCTCCACCCAGACTGACTATGACGTCTCTGACGTTTCGGAGGTCTTCAAGATGCACGAACTCATTGACCCCATGATAGTTAGTGTCTGCCCTAATCGGTCCGTAGCAGACGACCGGAATCCCGTTTTTGGCAAAGAAGCTTCCATCATTTCCTCCCAACTCACCAGCGAACCGTGGACGCGTACCCAAAGTCTTCGCCATGCTTCGAGCTACCGTTTGCACAAACACGTGATCGCTCGGCGTGTAGTAACCTGAAAGCCTATGGATAGTCTCTAGAGAAGCTCTGCACCCGGTCTTCTTGATTGCTCGCTCAAAGAAATCCGTGAGTTCCTCCTCAGCGGCTTTCACTGGCTCCTCGGGCAAGAGCCGCCGATCGAAGCGAATTTCGCACGCGCCAGGTATTATGTTCTCTTTCTCCCACGCTCTTATCATTGTTACCGTGAATCGTCCCCAAACGAATCTCCTAGGCGCCTCGGATGGGGCTTTCAACAACGACTCTTTCTCCTCGACCTGGCTCCTGTATTTTCCGAACTCGGAGAGCAGCTTCACTGCCTCTTCGATGGCGTTCTTTGCTTTGAAGGGGTATCCCGCGTGTCCCTGTATCCCTTGCACAATGATTTTGCCCCAGATTACGCCGCTTGCACCCAAGAAGAGTCCCTCGGATCCCGCGTCAACGACTAGTCCTGCATCACCTTTGATTTTGTAGTCACTGAGTACATAATCAACCCCGTATTCTCCACCAATCTCTTCGTCAACGCCGGCAATCAGTTTGAGATTGACGTCTAAATCGCGCCTTTTCCCCAAACGGCGCATCGCTCCCATAGCCACTGCAATGCCTGATTTATTGTCTGCAGCCCCCCGGCCATACGCTTTCCCATCTTCAATTGTCAACTTGAATGGGGGATAGTCCCAGTCTGCCCCCGGCGGCACAATGTCGAAATGGGATTCAAGAAGAAGGGTAACGTCAGACCCGGCATCTAAGGTCACGATGACGTTTGGACGTGGCAGCCCGTCTTTGGCCGCCTTCTCGCCATCAACTATTTCCACATCCAAAGCGTTGCGTTTAGCTTCTTCTACAATTATCGACGCACATTCGTTGTATCCACTTTTCGTCACAGAGTTTGTATCGATCTCAACCATCCTTGATAGGAGATCAAGCTCGTATGATAAGGAACTCAAACTACTTCACCACGACTAGTTCACACACGTAGCTACATGAAAACCTAATATCCTCTTGTTATTTAACTCTCAACGTTGGTTCAGAGGACGCTGGATTAAGAGAATGAATAGTCAAACGAACCCGGTTAAAATGCTTAAGCAACTAATCAGGTTTCCTACCTATCAGATTGCGCCTGACCAAGTCGCCGATGGAATGAAAGATTGCTCAGCCTTTCTGTCAGATCAGCTCCGGCAGTTAGGCTTCACTGTGGCCGTCGATGAGCTGTGCAACATTACGGCTGAAAGGGAATTTGATGGAAAGAAGACCTTTCTGATAAACACGCATTTTGACACGGTCTCCCCTGCGAAGGGATGGAACGACGCCCTCAGACCCACGCTAATGAACGGCAGGATGTATGGCCTCGGCTCTTCAGATGCCAAAGGGGGAATAGCCGCCACACTCTCTGCGCTTTCACGACTCGAAGATTCGAGATTCGCGAAGTTGATTGTCCAATTCGTAAACTACGAAGACAACGCAATCGTCTATCGCGGAGTCGGACGGTTAGGAACGCCCTTTTTTCTCTCAAAGCATCCCGGATTCACGGCAGACTATGGCATAAATGTTGAACCCACCGTAGTGGGTGACAAACTGACACTCAGTGTTGGATGCACTGGACGGTTGGCTTTCAAGGTGAAAACCATTGGAAAAGAAGCGCACTCTGCTACGCCAAAAGAGGGAAAGAACGCCATATACGACATGATGAAGGTAGTAGAGGCTCTGAAAGAGATTCCGCCGGGACGATTCAAGGTGGATGATTTTGAAGCAGAGATGCCCATAAACGTTGCCACGATTGAGGGTGGAAGGGCAATCAACATCATTCCAGGAGAATGCGAAATCAGATGTGAAAGAAGACTCTTTCCCGGCGAAGACCCCGAAGAGATAGAAGCCGCGATACGTCTAACACTAGAGAGGGTTGAGACAGCGCAAGCAGAATGCAGCTTCAGTCGCCCCGTTCAGGTTCCATATGCGATTGGCAGGAACGACGAAATCGCCTCGTTGGTTGAAAGGGCCATCTCAGCAACTCTTGGCTATAATCCTTCGATTCGAATAGAGTTGGGAAGGACTGATTCGACCTATCTGTATCATAACGCGCGAATAAAGACGGTCATAGTCGGGCCAGGACATACAGGTCACATCAAAGGCGAGTTCATTTACGTGGACAGACTGCTTGAGTTCACGAACGTTCTTGAGAATCTGCTGACTGGCAAAGCATCTGGAATGCCATGAAACCTAGTCCTTCGTTTGATGCCCCGAAAGAACGAGATGCTTGGACTGGCAACTACAGTAGAAAGCGCCTAGTCAGTCAGCCCAATCTCGACGCGTCTCTAAGCTAGCCAAACTTTGTGAGCAGCGAACGTTCAATGAAGATGTAGGCAACGACTATCAAAACGGACCCTACCAAGAGCAAGATGAAGGCTTGCCGAGGTCGGTAGGCATATTTCGTGCTCTGATATGCCAAGAGAAACCCTGCAACCCCAATCGTGTAGAAGGTCATTGTGGAAATGCTTTCAATCAAAAGCTGTTCGTTAAGGGCATAGGGATAGAAGGATATGAACGTCCCACCGGATTGAAAAACGGCTACAAGCGGCCGCTCCAAAAGGTCGTACACCCCACCCCCAAGCAGGAAAACAGAAGCAGCAATCAATATGAGGGCAATGACAATTAGTGAGGGTTTTGCAGTCACGATCCTCCAGTAAGTCTTTCGCATGAAATACGCCATCGACGACAATCGCCGTCTCATTCGCCTTGCCATAACGTCCTCAACCCGCATCTTCAAGCAGTTGTTCTGCGACTTCCTTTGCCCAGATACCTGTATTGGAGTTCGCAGCAACCTCATTTAAGTATTCCTTCCACGAGATGTCCAACGCCTCTGTCCATTCATCGTATTTCTGGACGATGTTTTTGTAAGCCCTTGTATGCAATTTGCAGTACTTCTCAACTGCTCTTTTGTTGCAGATCCCGCATTTCATTTCGTTTCTTCATCTCTTCCTTCCGTGGACAATCCGGATTGAAGCACAGCCTCCACGGTCTTTTACCCCTTGTGCGTACGAGAACTAAGGGCCAACCGCATGCGTTGCACTCTTTCCTTAGAGGTTTTGCTGTTCCACGCTGCGGTAGGGGGAATGACGTCTCACAAAGTCCTTTGAAGTAGTTGGTGCACCCCAAAAATCGCTTCTTCGTCTTCCGTGAGTATAGTATCATCAATTGCCCTGAGCCGCAAGTGGGACAGCTTCCAACGATTCGTTCCTGCAATCTCGACTTTTTGATAGCTTTGCTCAGCTCTTCGCCAATGGTTGGTTCTTTGTCTTTGAAGCTTTCTAGTTGGGGTTTTAGGCTTTCCACTGTTTCTAGAAGCACAGTTTCTCTCGTTTGGTTACCACTCTCGATGCGCTCCATTTTTTCCTCAAGGGTATGTGTGAATCTTGCGGAAATTACTCCAGGCGCGTGCCTTTGGAGTGTATTGATGATGTCGAATCCTAAATCTGTGACTCGTATTCTTTCATCTGTGATATACTTGCGGTTGTATAGGGTTTGAATGATGTCTGCTCGGGTGGCCTTCGTTCCAATGCCGACTTTTTCCATCTTCTTGAGCATGCTGCTTGGATTATACCGTGGTGGAGGGTTAGTGAATTTATCTTCCCTTGTGATCTTCTTGATTGTGAGAGGGTCTCCTTCTTTGATGGGCGGGAGGAAGACCTCTTCACTTCTCACGTATGGTCCATAGAAGTGCATCCAGCCTTCTTTGAGAATCTGTCTTCCCCGGAGGTAGAACACGTATCCTTCCACCTCTATTGAGACTCGCATACTCTGTTTGACAGCTTCTTCGCCGAAAACCGCCATAAAGCGTCTAGCAACTAAATCCCATAGTCTTCTCTCGGGTTCACTTAGCTTTTCTTCTGGTAAGTTTCCTGTAGGATAAATCGCTGGATGGGCTGGATCGGTCTTCTTGCCTTCTCGTGGTTTCAACTCGTCTTTCTCAAGGAGTTCGGAAGCCAGACTCTTGTAGGTGCGGCTTTTCTTCAGTCCTTTGAGTATCGCCCGATAATTGATGGCTGGTGGTAGTTTTTGGCTACTCGTTCGGGGGTAGGAAATCAAGGCTTGGAGGTAAAGGCGTTCCGCTATGCCTGATGTTCGCCTAGGCGAATACCCAAACAGGCTGTAGGCTTGGGTCTGCAACGCACTCAGATCAAAGGGGGTCGGTGGATTCTGCCGATATTTCCTCACTTTGATCTCCTTGACTTCACCTGTCTTCGCTTTGCACGCCTTCACGATCCCATCAGCGTTCGCCCTTTTTTTGATCTCCTTCTGCTCGTACTCCACCTCATATGGAGCGCCATCTATCTCGACCTCAGTACTTATGGTCCAATAGGGCGTGGGTACGTAAGAACGAATAGCCTTCTCTCTGCTAACGAGTAATTTTAGGGTGGGCCCTTGTACTCTACCTGTGCTGAGAGTGGCGTATCTTCCACTGTGCCGTCTGGCTGCCAAGGTGAGCGCGCGGGAGAGATTTACCCCGTAGAGCCAGTCAACTTCATGCCGGGTCCGCCCTGCCTCTATGAGCCCGAAGTCAAGGTGAGGCAAGGGGTTCTCGTACGCCTTTTCCAACTCGGTTTTTGTCAGAGTGGAATACTTCATTCTCTTTGCTACGTCTTCCTTGCCGCCACACGCGTATTTGAGAATGCTATAGCCGATGAGACTACCTTCAAGGTCATAATCACAAGCGTCCACGAAAACCTCTGCATCCTTCGAAAGCTTCGAGAAGGCCTTGACCCATTTGCAAATCTCCTTTGCGCCCCGCTCGGCTGTATGCCGCGGGGCCCATTTCAAGTTAAGGACCGGATAGTAATTCCGTTTTCCCCTCTCATGCACAACTGTGTATAGGTGTCCGAGAGCGGGCGCCACGACGATTTTCTGATCTCGATGCGTCACATAATATGGTACACCGTCGTCTTCAATCTTCTCAGGCTTTCCGACCGAATCTAGCGCGTTAGCTATGCGCCTAGCGGCATCTGGTTTCTCCGTGACAATTAAAGTGTACTTCTCCACCAAGGCACCTTCCTCATCTACAGCACACAAAATCAATTTATATTTTGCGACCATCCTATCTCTATGTCGCATGGAAGTGTAAGGATGCCTCAGAAGGTGGTTTGTCATGAATGTGGACTTATCCTCTATGAAGGGTTGGATTTGAAACCGCCAGATGAGATTATTCAGTCATGCGACGGCAAATGCCCCAAATGTGGGAAAAAACTATCCTTTATCCCAAGGAACGTCGAAGTTAAACCCGCCGCAGATGATAAGAAGAAATAGGAGCGATTCTGAGGTATCGCTTTGGGGAAGTCCACTCAAAAGACGCATCTCTACGAATTCCATAGCCGAATGGGTCACGTAACGCCCTTTGCTGGGTTCGAGATGCCCGTATGGTTTGAAGGAATCATTCCGGAACACATAGCAGTAAGAACAACTGTTGGGATCTTCGACATTACGCATATGGGAAGGGCCATGGTCACGGGGCTCGAAGCGGAGGACTTCCTGAACTACGTGACGACCAACGAGGTATCCAAACTGACTCCGCTGAGTGCCCAGTATTCAACTATATGTAACGAACAAGGCGGCATAAAAGATGACTTCGTTCTCTCCAGACTCCAAGAAGAACAGTTCCTCATGGTCTACAACGCAGCTAACCGAAGGAAGAACTACGAATGGTTGACCAAACACGCGGGAACTTTCCAAGCTAAAGTGGAAGACGTCTCAGAAAACATTGCAATGTTCGCAGTGCAAGGCCCGAAAGCAGAAGAAGTATTGCAGAAGATCTCGACAGAAGACTTGAGCGAAATCAAGCGGTTCAAGTGCGGCTGGACCAAATTAGTTGGAATCCACACACTCGTCTCGAGAACTGGATATACAGGGGAAGACGGATTCGAAGTTTTCATCTGGGACAGCCCCGTCGCAGATCCGAAAGCAGCGATCACGGTGTGGGACTCCGTTTTGGAGGCGGGACAAGAGATGGAGATCAAACCTTGCGGCTTGGGTGCTAGAGATACGCTCAGACTGGAAGCCGGCATGTGTTTGTATGGAAACGACATCGACGAAAACATCACACCTTTGGAAGCCAGATTGAGCTTCGTGGTGAAATTCGGTAAGGACGACTTCATCGGCAAAGAGGCTTTATTGAAGCAGAAATCTGAGACCGTCGGAAGGAAGCGTATCGGAATAAGGATGCCAAAGAAAGGGATTCCGCGGCCAGGGTATGAGATCCGCAAAAATGGCGACAATATCGGACGGGTTACCAGCGGCACCTTCTCGCCTATACTTGAACGCGGTATAGCTATGGCATATGTTCCTAAAGAATATGCGTCTGAGAAGGAAACAGTGATGATAAAGACGCGAAAGAAGCTCATGGAAGGAGAAATAGTCAAACTTCCGTTCTACCAACGGCTATCCTCCGACAAGATACGATTCTTAGGCAGAGAGCTGGAATGCCGCGTGGGAGAATGGGAGAAACTTCGAAAACCCTAAAAGTTAGATAGTGGCATTCCAAATTACTCACGGTGATGATCCTTGCCAGAATGGATATGCCTTAAGTGCGGACACAAATGGATTGACGACGGAGATGTAGAACCAAGATACTGCCCTATGTGTGGAAGCCCCACCATATACGTACCGAAAATAGTGAAGCCAAAATCATAACGGACGCCCGTACGAGCGTCCACGTGTAGGATCCCGCAGGACTCTTCGGAAGCAAAACATTCTTCGTAGTTTCTCATGCGGAAACGTTTCTTCTGAAACTAGGTGGACCAAGGGACCCGCTGACTGCAGGATGGAGCCGAATCACCACAAGAGAAATAAAAGGGTTCTTGAAATGGTTGACGAGAGAGAGGGTACCCACAGTGGAGATCAAGAACAAGATAATCACTGCTTTTGAGAGCTTGGGAGCCCTTCGAGTCACTGTCTCTCACACTTCACTCCTACACGCCTCTTTACTTCTTCTCATCCTCTTTCTCGCGTTCATGGTGAGAATACTCCCTATGCGGTGGGGCTACTACCTCTCCGAATTCGATCCTCATTGGCAGTATCGATTTACCAAGCATACAGTGGAAAACGGCTTCTTCTCCTGGCTGTCGTGGCGCGATCCCATGAGTTGGTATCCCTGGGGACGGAGCGCGGCACGTACGTCTTTTCCTGGATTGCCTTTGACGGCCGCGTTTTTCTATTCACTAGCCCAAATGCTGGGATTGTCTATTCCTCCGATGTACACCCCTAACCCGCTCACAACGGATCCAGTGTTCAATTTCTGCGTAATCTTCCCAGTCATCATGGGTACGTTGACTTGCCTAGTCATGTACCTTCTTGGCCGAGACATCGGGGGCAAGGAAGTAGGGCTCTTCTCAGCGTTATTTCTAGCCTTGAACTCCTCTTACATCAGTCGTACCTCTCTCGGATTCTTTGATGACGAGACCGTGGGAATATTCGGGATTCTATTGTTCATTTTCTTCTTCCTAAGATCCATTGAACCTGAACGATCGCTCAAGGGCAATCTAACTTACGGCGTTGCGGCCGGTTTATCTCTCGGTTACGTCATCGCTTCTTGGGGCGCGGCAAGGTATCCAATTGGAATGGCCACGCTCTTCGTGTTTGTCCTGCTCCTGATGCGACGACATTCTTCGCGTTTACTTACTTCTTACAGCGCAACATTCGGGGTGGCGCTCTTCATAGCCGTCAACATCCCTTTTGTCGGCTTCAGGTTCCTAACCGAAGTGACGACGATGGCGGCACTTGGAGTCTTCCTACTCCTGTGCTTAGCGGAAGGAGTCAGCTACATCAAAGGTACAAGGAGGAAAACTCTCTTTGTCTTTGGTTTTCTGGCCTTCTGCATTGTCTTGTTTCTCGTCCTCTCTTGGGCTGGGTACATTAGACCGTTGGGGCGCAAGTATCTGTCTATTTTAAACCCTTACACGCGGCTTGAGCATCCCCTCATAGAATCTGTGCAAGAGCATAGGCCTACGGCTTGGGCGTCGTTCTATTTCGATTTCGGCATCGGTGTGCTTTTCGTACCTGTGGGCTTGTTCTTTGCAGTCCAGACCCCCACAAATCGAAACCTCTTCTTGTGCATATTCGGACTTTCTTCCATCTACTTCGCGGGGTCCATGGTGCGACTGACGCTACTAATGGCCCCTGCCTTGTGTCTCTTGTGGGCGCTCGCGGTAGTTCGGCTTTCGAGACCGTTCATCACACTTTTGAAGGAGGTGCCAACGATTTCAAGACGCAGACTGGGGTTGGGGGCTCATGTGGGAAGAGAGTTTGGCGGCGCCTTCTTATTGCTGATTCTTCTTCTGCTCACCTTCACGTTTGTCTTGCCAAGCTCTGAGTCCAACATCGGCGCCCCGAGGACCCTAGATCACGCCTACATGCCCACCACGCTCGCTTCCGCCAGCATGCCCGTGAAGCCCAACGCGCCAGTTAGCGATTGGTTTGACGCGTTCAACTGGATGCGAACGGACGACAGTGTCAAGGTGATAGCTAGCTGGTGGGACTACGGATACTGGATCACCACCATCGGGAACAAGACAAGCCTCGCTGACAACGGCACATGGAACTGGACCCAGATAGAGAAGATCGGGCTCATGTTCATGTCAAACGAAAGTAGAGCGGTTGAAATCCTCAGAGAATACGACGCCACCCATGTTTTAGTCTTCACGACCTTCAGATCGGACGGCACCGGTCACGGCTGGGGTGACGAAGGCAAGTGGTTCTGGATGGCACGAATTGCTAATGGCACACAGTGGAATGGAGAGGCGGTCACGTTGTACGAGGAGGATTTTGGAAGTCGTAACGCAGAGACTGGGCAGTGGGAGTGGAGTGACGAAGGGAAAACTACGGTCATATACAAGCTGATGCAGTACGGGAGAGACACCAGACTAGGTATACCAAGTAGCGTTGAACTGGATCACTTCGAGGAGGCGTTTTTCTCCGAAGGCGTGACCTACGGCGGAGTCATTCCGCTGGTGTGCATATACAAGATCAACTATGACTGAGCCGCCTCTCGTCAGGAGATGTAGGTAATCTTCTCTTCTTCCATTCTGCGCATCTTTTGGGCATGTTCTTCTCTACGTTCCTCGATTTCATGCATCCTTTCGACGAGTTTCTCGGATTTCTCTATCTCCGTCTCCAAACGATTTAGGTCGATTCCGATCTTCAGCATTCGCTGCAGGACTCCAAGAACGCTTTTGGCGGCTTTCGGGTCCGGCAAGTAGCCACGCGTTTCGGCCAGCAGACAAAGGGCGTCGATGTTTCGAAACCTCGCTAGACCCAAAAGCAATCCGGCAGTACCGACAATCGGGTTTCCAGACGGACTCGTTACAGCCTTGGATTTCAGCGCTTTGTTCAAGAGGTCTGCGTTGGTTGCAGCGGCGATTACTTTTGGCGTCTCCTCAACCTCTTTTCGATATCCCCCAATGGTTATGAGCGCGGTTATGTGCTGCTTTTCCGCGAAGTCGAGAATGGCGTTGGCGACTTCGTATTGGCCCTCAACGGTCTGGGCTTGGCTGTCGCCCGTAAAGAAGAGGAAGTCATTCTCTCCGTCGTCATTCTTCCCTAAATAGAAGTTGCCGCGAAGGAGTCGGACGTTTCCCTTTTTGCTCACCAGCACATAGTAAGGGAAGTGGGGCGAATAGAGTTCGGCGATTTTTTTCGCCTTCAGTTCTTTAGCGAGGTATCGTGTGACGATTCTTCCGACCATGCCTAATCCGGGCAGGCCTTCTATCAAGACGGGATTCTTCAGCTCGGCTTTCTTCACTTCTTTTATGACCGTTTTTTCCATTTTTGGTTCAACCGCGCATTGCTCGCCGATATTTCGCGTATTTGTCATCTGGTGAGAATTTGGCAGGATGCGGTATACGGACCGTTCCTCCGCAGTAGGGGCATTTGTCCGTTTTCAGGGTGTATTTGCTGCATTTTTCACACTTCCTCAGAAACCAGACCACTATTTTTCCCTCGTGAAGACGCCTTGGCCTCCGGCTTTGGCGATGTTCTTTAATGCGGCTTCTGTGGCTTTGTCCAGAAACTTTTCAGCTTTTTTATAGTCTTCGGCCAAGACCTCAACGCGATATCGTGGAGGGGCAATCACGGAAATACGAACCTTGGCGGCGGAGGATTTGCCGAGTTTCTCAGCCCGCAAAAGCGCATCTCGGATAAGGAGGACCCCATTGGGTTTCGTACAGCGGAGCTCGAGCGTTCCCTTGACCCTTACCCGGCGCGGCTTTATTTTTTCCTTCGCTACCTCTTCGAGTGTGGTTGCCAGTTCTTTGGGTATGCCTAGACCGAGAAGAACTTCTGTCCCGTCTCTCGCCGTTTTCTCCAAGCCGTTGTATAGTCTTCCAAACTCTTTTTCGATCAGAACCCCGGCTTTCTCATAGACTTCTTTTGGGGGAATGTTCAATTTTTCAGAGGCGGTGCGCAGGAGACTCTCGGCCTTTCGATCCCGTTTCCACGAGAGGATCTTCTCTCGGCGTTCCCGTTTGGTAACTCTGCGCAAGGACAAGTCTACATGTCCTCGTTCTGGGTCGACGCGGAGGACTTTGAGGACTGCTTTTTGGTTTTCCCGTACGAAATCGCGGAGGTTTCTGACCCATGTTGAGGAGACTTCAGATATGTGCAGCAAGCCTTCTTTGTTGTACTCGTCTAGGGTGACGTAGGCGCCATAGTCTGTGATTCTGTCAATGGTGGAGATTGCCAGTTCGCCTACCTCTGGCCATTCCCGTTTTCCGAATGCCATCTCGCTCTCCTCGCCTTGTTCTAGTCTAGTACGGCTACAATCTCCCCTTTGATGATTGCTTTTCCCCCGGACGGCTCAGCCAGTGACGCGCCACAGATGTTGCAGTGAACGACGTTTGTAGCGTGGCTGAAGACCATCTGCTCGTTTCCGCAGTCCGGGCATTTCACCCGTAGGAACTTGCTTCTGGGCTTCGGGATAAGCTCTTCCCACTCACTCATTCTCATCTCCTCACTCTATAGTTAGTTTTGCAAGACGCATGCCGTCTTTGTGCCGCATGTAACCACAGCTTTT
>JABAOH010015625.1_pt1 | contig 24150 bp, 24 predicted proteins | sample 7062181 | NCBI WGS metagenome assembly JABAOH01 (sample SAMN14538630, study PRJNA623070) | marine sediment metagenome | biome: marine biome [ENVO:00000428]; feature: marine pelagic biome [ENVO:01000023]; material: deep marine sediment [ENVO:00002113]; isolation source: pool of 5 deep marine... | reverse complement strand
CAGTTTGACTATTTGTAAGTTGCTCAGGTCAGGTTGGTTTTTGAAGAGGGAGAGAGATGGATAACGAAATGTTCGCAATTGTCCTTGATACCCTTAGAAAGGTGGAGAGAGAGAAACTGTCCCTTGAGACGAGGTTAGAGATGGATAAGAGGGGTGATTTTCCCGAAGAACTTATCCGTTTTATGCTCGGGCCTGATATTGGCCTCCACCTGATTTTTGTCCCGGCCGAATACGGTGGCTTGGGGGCAAACGCTGCGCAGATAGCGAGGATATCAGAGGAAATGGCTAAGATGGATATGGCTGTTGCTACCTCATTTCTGGCGATCTGCTTGGGGATGGATCCGATTAGGATAGGAGGGACGGAAGAGCAGAAGGAAAAATACATCCGGCGAATCGCAGACGAGGGACTCATTGTCGGCTATGGTGTAACGGAACCCGAGGCGGGTTCCAATGTCCAGGCACTCAAGACAAAGGCGGAAAGAGTCGTTGACGAAAAGGGCAATATCAAGGGCTACCGGATGAATGGGCAGAAGCAGTTTATTACCAATGGCGGAGTGGCAGACCTTTACACCATACTTGCTCAAGCCCCTGAGGGACTCTCTTTTTTTATAGTTGAGAGGGGAACAAAGGGCCTGCTACCTGGAAGACATGAGGATAAGCATGGGATCAGGGCGTCCGATACCGCACCTATAAAGCTTGAAGACTGCTATGTTCCAGCGGAGAATCTCGTGGGTGGTATTGAGGGAATGGGATTGAAACAGGCCAACAAGGTCTTCGGATATACGAGGCTTATGGTCGCTACCTTTGGGCTTGCAGCTGGGGTGTCCTCCTTGGAAAAGGCTATCTCCTATGCGAAGGAAAGGGTACAGTTTGGAACTACCCTGACAGAGAAGCAAGGTTACACCCACAAGCTCTTAATCCCCAACGCGGTGAGGATTGAAGCGGCCAGGGCTTATATTGAAGAGGTAGCCTTGAGGATTGATTCAGGAGAGGAGGATTTGCATGTGGAGGGGTCTATTGCTAAGTATTTTGCCACCGAGGTTGGAGATGCTATGGCCAACGATGGTATTCAGGCCCTTGGCGGCTACGGTTATATGAGGGAATACGAGGTAGAGAAGATCAAGAGAGATGCAAAGATAGCCACCATCTTCGAGGGGACAAGCGAGATTCAACAGAATATCATCTCTATCTTTCGATTAAGGGAGACTTTACGTACAAGGGGCGGGTATTACAGCAGTATGTCAGATGAGCTATCGGGGCTTCCAGAAGCAACTGGTGGCCCCATGGCTGCGCGGGCCATAAGACTGTTGAATGCACTGCTTTTGGGTGCGCGAAAGCTTGGTGTTATTAAATCCCAGCACCTCCTATTTCTCTTGGCGGATATGATGACGTGGGTAGAGGTAGCCAAGGCCATGTGCTTAAAGGCAGGCTCAGGGGATCGCGAAAAGACATCTTCAGATGAATTCGCCCTGGCAGCTGCCAGGCTTTTTGCCAGAGAAGCTGTTGAGAAGGTCTACATAAACACGCTGAAGATCATCAATGCGGAGCAAGGGGAAACCCCTGATCTGACCGAGCAACTGGTCCCCCTGGACTTGAACAAGGTTTTTGAAAGTGCCTTGACGGATATGGATCTGGTGGCCAGGGAGCTGTTATGAGGGCCTTTTGCACTTTATGGGTGAGATCGCATTAGAGAGCCTATGAGTATCTTCTATCCCGGGTATGAATCTTCCATTTGCCTACTCATAGGAGATCGAGATGCTCTGCCATCTCCAGGCCTATTTTCAGGGCCTGCTTATTTACCTCCAAAATACCAGCTGGGGTCCTGCGCTCAAGGACTTTCATGATTGATTGTGGTTTAATCAATTGGGTAAGGCCAGTCAAGGCCCCGAGCATGCAGATATTAAACACAACAGGCCTTCCGATCTCATCCATAACCTTCCTATACATACCGAGCTCCACCTGCCTTGCGTCGACCTTTTTCTCTTGTTTGACATACTGACTATCAGTCAATAAAAGGCCGCCAGGCCTGATAAGCCCGAAGTATTTATTATATGCATCCTGGGTAAGACACACGAGGACATTTGGTTGGGTGACCTTGGGAAAGCGTATCTCCGTGTCCGCGATGATAACATCGGAGCGGCTGGTTCCTCCCCTCGCCTCAGGGCCGTATGACTGAGACTGTACCGCATTCAAACCCTCACATAGGACCGCTGCTTCGGCGAGGATAATAGCTGCTGTGATTATGCCCTGTCCCCCTGAGCCGGAAAAGATAATCCGACACCTTTCCATCGCTCACCCCTTTTTGGATGCCCTTTCTATAACCTTAGCATATTCATCGCAATATTCCGGCCGCTCCTCCTGGAGGAATATCCCCGTTTCGATCAAACCCGGATTCTCCTCCTTCTCCTTGCTGCCTATCGAGGTCGTATGGGTCTTGTAGTACTTGAGCATATCCACTGCGCTGGCAAAGTTGTTCTTCCTGCCATAATAGGTAGGACATTGTGAAAGGATCTCCACGACTGAAAACCCCTTATGTGCAATCGCCTTTTCCAGTATCTTTATCATTGAGGTCACGTGGTACGTGGTCGTCCTGGCCACAAATGTGGCCCCCGCGCCTAAGACAAGCTTAACGATATCAAAGGCCTGATCTATATTTCCGTAGGGAGCAGTGGTTGCGAGATCGCCGTATGCCGTTGAAGGCGAATATTGCCCTCCTGTCATACCATAGATGCTATTGTTCATGATAATGGTAGTAATGTCTATGTTGCGCCTAGCTGCGTGAATGAGGTGATTGCCGCCAATAGCACACGCGTCGCCATCACCCATGGGAACGATCAATGTAAGCTCCGGCCTGCTGAGCTTGACACCTGTTGCAAAGGCAAGGGCCCTTCCGTGTATGGTGTGGAGCGTATGAAAATCCAGATATCCGCAGATCCGGGAGGAACACCCGATACCCGAGACCACGACGATGTCATTTTTCCTTATCCCTGAGTTTTCTATTGCTCTGATCATGGAGCCCATTACAATACCGTGGCCACAACCAGGACACCAGATGTGAGGAAAGAACCTCTCCCTTATATAGTCTCTCACCGGCATTATCAGGTCCCCTTCCCTTGGATGATCCTGAGGATGTTCAGGATGTCCGTAGGGGTGATGAAGCTGCCGTCTATCTGGTTGGCGAGAAAGATCTTATCAGGGTCATCCACGGCCTTTTTTACCTCCTGAAGGATCTGACCCATATTCATCTCGACCACGACGACATAGCTGGCTGGGGCACATCTCGTCCTGACAGCATCAACGGGGAATGGCCAGAGAGTCTGAAGCTCCAGGAGCCCAAGCCTTTCGCCTCTTGCCCTCCTGTTTTCTACCACGTGGAGGGCTGTCCTCGCGGATGAACCATAAGAGATCAAGAGACATTCCGCGTCGTCAACGAAGAACTCCTTTATTCGGGTGATCTCTTGGGTGTGACCCTGTATCTTGTCAACCAGATGGTGCATCAAACCATATACGATCTTGGGATTGTCGGTCGGGAACCCCCACATATCGTGCATCAACCCACTGACATTATACCGATGGATACCGCCGAAATCAGACATAGGGAGCCGACCGTCTTCTCTGGGCAGATATGGGTGATAGTCAGTTCCCTCTTTCACGGATGTCTTGAGTCTCTTTACTACACTGATCTCCCCTGGTTCCGGCATTATGACCCTCTCCCTGGTATGGGCAACAACCTCATCAAACAGCAAAATGACCGGCGTTCTGAAGATCTCAGATAGGTTAAAGGCCTCAACGGTCATGGCAAATACATCCTGATTATTGGAGGCTGTCAGGGCAACGATTGCATGTTCTCCGTGAGTTCCCCAGCGTGCCTGCATGACATCTCCCTGGCTCACACTTGTGGGAAGGCCTGTAGAAGGACCGCCCCTCTGAACATTGACGATCACACAGGGGATCTCAGCCATGACAGCGAAACCAATCGCTTCCTGCTTGAGGGAAAACCCCGGTCCACTCGTTGCGGTCATAGCCTTTTTGCCGGTAAGGGAGGCCCCTATTATGACGCACATGGAGGAGATTTCATCTTCCATCTGGATAAACTTCCCTCCCCTTTTCGGTAGCCGGTAAGAGAATAGTTCTGCGATCTCCGTAGAAGGAGTAATTGGGTAGCCTGCAAAGAAGTCGAGCCCTGCATAGAGGGCTGCCTCTATACAGGTCTCATTCCCTTGGACAAAGAGGACGTTCCTCTTCATGGGCTGCATACCTATTTGACTTCGATAGCGAGCTCAGGGCAGCGGAGCTCGCACATTCCACAGCTATTACATTTTTTTGGATGGATGAGTCCGGCCTTTTCCATCTCATCCATAGCCAAGGCATCCTTTGGACAGAACTCCACACAGATCCCACATCCCTTGCACCACTCCCTGCTAATAGCAGGGAACTTTTTCTCCTTTTTGGGCATTACAGTGCTGGTTTATCATATTAGATTTCGTTGTCAACCATTTATAGTACGATCAGACCTGGTTACCCAAAGGTTCAAAGGATTTGACTATCTCGAGCCACTTCTTATATTCTACCATAACTCAGAGGATCTAGGTCCATCCAGGGCCAGGCCATGCACGGCAAAAGGGTCAATACGGAACATGCGAGGTCTACATGGAAGAGTACTATATAGGGATTGATTTGGGGGGGACCAACATTCGGATAGGGCTTGTTGATGAAGGGGATCAGGTAGGTGATTTAGTATACCTTTCAGTAAAGGAATACGCTTCCTGGGATGACTTGTTGACTGACCTGGTATCGATTATCAAGAAGATGGAGGTTAACAGGGTAAGGGCTGTTGGGGTTGCCGTGGCGGGTGGGGTCGTCATTTCCAAGGGGATTGTGTCCTATTCCCCTCATGTGAGATGGATCGATGGGCAGCCTGTAAGGGAAAACCTCGCCAAGGCAATCGATCTACCGGTGTGGATGGACAATGACGCAAATGCCGTAACCTATGGTGAATGGATGTATGGGGCTGGTAAGGGGTCTTCATCGATCATCTGTCTCACATTGGGCAGTGGAGTCGGTGGCGGTATTATACTCAACAGGGTGCTTCATCGGGGGGAAGATGGCCTCGCCGGTGAGATCGGACATATGTGTGTTCAACCCAATGGCAGACCGTGCAGGTGTGGAAAAAAAGGGTGCCTTGAGGCCTATTCATCAGGCACTGCCATTTCAACGATCTATAGAGAGAGAGACCGGAATGGTGCGATTGATGATGACATCAAGCCCCTCCAGGTATATGAAAAGGCAACGGGCGGTGACTCATTGGCATTAGAGGTGTTTGAGGGCTTTGGAGGGCATCTGGGCATTGCTATTGCCAATTTGGTAAATGTCTTCAGCATCCACCACTATATCATTACAGGGGGAGTCAGCCGTGCTTGGGAACTCTTCTCCCATCCCCTAGAGGAGGCCCTTGAGGCCAATTTATTCCATCCCCATAAGGGAAGGGTTAAGGTGCTCCAGGGCCAATTGGGGGATAAGGCAGGGGTGATAGGTGTGGCGAGGATGGCTCAGGAGTATCTAAGATCAGAGCTACAATAATCTCTTGTACCGGGTTTCGCCATATGAGGGGCCTATGAGGCTTCACGAATACGAAGCTGCAGATATTTTTAGCGCTGCCGGCATACCGGTTCCCGCAAGGGCCGTCGCAGCGAAGCCGGAGGAGGCGCGGAAAATTGCCGAGGACCTGGGCTGCCCGGTTGTGCTCAAGGCACAGGTCCTCGCTGGAGGGCGCAGCCTGGCAGGCGGTGTCAAGGTAGCCGCGAGTCCTGTAGAGGCCTACGCTCTTTCTGGCGATCTCCTGGGGCGGGACATCGAGGGGTTTCCTGTACGAAGGCTCCTTGTCAGCAAAAGGGTTACCATTAAAAGGGAATTGTACGTGGGGATCACAGTTGATGGCTACGAAGGTAAGCCGGTTGCACTGGTGAGCGCAGAGGGTGGCATGAGTATCGAGCGGGTAGCGGAACGCTGTCCCGAGAAGATAGCCTCCCATAATGTGGATGTAGATCGCGGCCTTTTCCACTATGAGGCCCGCGGGATTTTCAGGAAACTGGGGTTTTCATCACGGGAACTCTTGTCGGCCGCCGATATTCTCGTGCGGCTGTACGGTGTTTTCCAAAGCTACGAAGCGCTTACTGCGGAGATAAACCCGCTTGCGGTGACGCCTGATGGGAGCCTGATGGCTGTGGATGCAGTCCTTGAGGTGGACGACTCGGCTCTGTTCCGGATCAGCGATCACCTGGCGCTTGATCACGAAAGAATCGAAAACCCGCTCGAACGCAAGGGCAAGGAATTAGGCGTCACCTACGTGGACTTGGATGGCGACATCGGCATTATCTCCTCTGGTGCCGGCCTGGGGATGGCCACCATGGATATCGTCGCACGAAAGCGGCGTCCTGCCAATTTCCTTGAAACGGGTGGAGGAATAACCGAAGAACTCTTGTACAATACGATGGATCTCGTAATGACGAAGCCCGGGATTCGGGGTGTATTTATCAACATCTACGGCGGGATCAACCCTATTCATGAGGCCGCCCGAGGCATTGTCCGCTACATGAAGGAGAGGCATGTACGGATTCCCGTTGTAGCCAAGGCCCTCGGCAACCGTCAGGAGGAGACCTGGGGCATTCTTCGTGGTGGCGGTGTACATGTGGTCACGGACGTTGCCACCGAAAGGGCCGTTGACCGGCTGTTTGAACTTCTTGGGACCTGATATCTGGAGGGGGAGCGATGAGCATTCTTGTAGACAAACATAACCGTGTCCTCATCCAGGGCATCACAGGCAGGGTGGGGAGCATCCAGACCCGCTGGATGATCGAGTATGGCACCACTATTGTGGCGGGGGTTACTCCAGGTAAAGGCGGCCTAACAGTGGAGGGTGTGCCTGTTTTTGATACGGTTGAGGAGGCGGTGGGCGAGACTGGTGCCGAGTCCTCAGTCTTTTTCATCCCTTCTCCCTTTGTCAAGGATGCATTCTACGAGACGGTGGCCGCAGGGATTCACCTCATTGTGGTTGTGCCCGAGCACGTTCCCGTGCATGATGTGATGGCCATGCGCCAACATGCGCGACTGAATGGTGTAATCGCGCTGGGACCCACAACGCCCGGCATCATCACCCCCGGGGAGGCTAAGATGGGCATCATGCCGGCCTCGTTGTTCTCCTCTGGGCAGATTGGGGTCATTTCCCGCAGTGGGACCCTCTCTTACGAAATGGCCGGTATTTTGACTGAAGCGGGTATAGGCCAGAGCACCGTGGTTGGTATGGGCGCGGATCCAGTCGTGCTCACCAACCTGCCGGACATCCTTGAGCGCTTCGAGCATGACAAGGAAACCCGGGCAGTGTTAATCGTCGGAGAAGTAGGGGGGATCCAGGAAGAGAGAGCCGCGCGGTTTATTGCGCAGAGGATGTCCAAACCGTTAGCGGCCTACATTGCTGGGGGGATTGCCCCTAAGGGCAAGAGGATGGGTCATGCCGGCGCTATAATTCAGGGTTCGACTGGAACTGCGGAAAGCAAGCGCAAGGCCCTGAGGGATGCCGGGGTCGAGGTGCTTGAGACCCCGATGGCTGTGGTCGACTGGGCTAGGGAACACGGGATATGAGCCTCAGGTAGGGGAGCCGTACCGATGTTCCGTGCGGAATGATGCGCAGCAACCCTCATAAGGCAAAAGGGGTTCCCGGCGAAGTATCATTGGATCATAAACCCTGCATAACCAACCACATAGCTATAGTCCCCGCTCACATCTCCTGATGTGGCATAGGCTACCAAGCTTGCCTTAGTTGCACCCAGTTCCTTAGCTGCCACTACGGTTATTGTCGTTGGTATTACACCACACATCGATATGTTATTGCTGTTAACTATCTCTAGAAGACCGGCCGGATCTAAGGCGAGGATCCTATCTATCGCTAATTGGTCCTTCTTTTTAGCGCTTTCTTGAGATTCATAGTGGGTCATGTCCGTGCTGGCTATGATAACGACGGGCTCACCATATCTCCTTATGGCCCTGGCCACGGCTTTGCCTATTTCCTCACACGTCTCAAAGTCGGCTCTGCCAAGGACAACAGGAACGAATTGAACATCCGGTCGCAAGTGTTGAATAAATGGTAACTGAACCTCCACGGAGTGTTCCTGGATATGGGCCTGATTGTCGGCCTTTAACCACCTGGATTCTTCTATGAGGAGATTGGCCAGCTCTTCATTGATGCTAATATCACCTCCTGGCATTTCCCATTTGCCCTTCGCCATCACCGCAAATGGGGCCCCAAGCCCATGGTGATTGGGACCCATAACCACGACATCCTCGGTAATCTCGGCTCGAGAGAAAACAGCTGCGGCAATATCGCCTGAGTACATGTAACCGGCATGGGGAGATACTAAGGCCAGCGCCTTTCCTCTTTTTTGGACCTCTCCAATCCTGCTGGAAACATCCCTTTTAAGATCCGTTTCACTTCCCGGATAAAATTGATTGGCTACTGCTGGTCGACGTACCATCTTGATCACCTCGCTATTGTTTATTAATTAGCGGTGGCGGGCCCTCCCACGCCTAAGGCCACCTGTTCCAAAAGTCCATAGAAATTCGGAACACGGATATTAAATCGATAGGGAGAACACCCTGTCCACTTATCCTTATAACCCCGTATTATCTGGAAATCAAGGCTAACCTCAAGGTATTTAAGGCTATAGTGGCGCCCCTGTTCTGTAAGGTAGGGAGATCGCCTCCCATTTTCCACGCATAGCTTTTGCCGATAGCTTCACCGGAAACCACGACATGGGCACCCACCTCATAACCCCTTTCAGCCAAGTGCACTGTCCCCAAGAGGGCCAAACCAATTGAACTATCTCCCTTGTCCCTTATTTTTTCAGCAAGGGCCTCTGCTATCTCTCCACTGGTAGGAGGGCTTTTTTTACCTAAAAATGAGGGGATCTGTTCCCTTTTCCCTATCACAATGCTCTTGTGGAGGGGCGATGATGGAGACCGTTGCAGTCTCGCAGTTAGCTCCCCTCCTGAAAAGGTCTCTAAGACACTTAAGGTGTCGCCCCTTTTATTGAGGAGATTTATGACGACGTCCTCAAGGGTGTCATCGTCAACACCATATATACTAGTTCCCAATCGTGATCTGATTTCTTGCTCGACTGGCCGGATAAGATCTTGGGCCCCCTGTGCACTTTTTGCATAGGCCGTTATCCTGATACTTATATCCCCTGGTGAGGCCAGAATGCCAACACTTGGGTTGGTTGTAGTATCGATGAGATCCTTTATCTGGCTGTCCACCTTACTTTCGCCCATGCCAGTTATCTTGAGGACCCTTGAGGTAATCAATTCCCCTTCAAGGCGGAAACGTTTCCTCAAGTACGGAAGCACTTCCTTGTTCAGGATGTATTTGAGCTCTTTTGGTACGCCAGGAAGGGCAATAATTAACCGTGATCCTTTCTGGACAATGAACCCCGGAGCCGTTCCTATTTCGTTGGGAATTGGGATGGCCCCGGCAGGTATAAAGGCCTGTCTCTTGTTGTTTTCCGGCATCCTGTACCCAAAACGCCTGAAAATTGATTCGATGTGATCCATCAGCTCTTGCTTGAAGGCAAGCGGAACACCTACCAGATCAGCTATTGCCTCTCTTGTAAGGTCATCTTGTGTAGGCCCGAGGCCCCCTGTAGTTATGACCAGATCGGCTCTCTTCACTGCCTGGGAAAGAACATCACTTATCTGAACATGGTTGTCTCCCACTGTTGTATGAAACGCCATATGGAGGCCGATAAGATTGAGCTTGCGAGCAAGATAGGATGCATTCGTGTCTATGATATGGCCAAGCAAGAGTTCACTTCCTATGGTTACTATCTCACAGTTCATGGTGGTATTCGCTATGTTTTTCGCCTACTCCTAGCCCACCGAAGTCATGTTGAGGCCAAAATACCCCTGGATCTTACTACTTTGGATTCAGTAGCGCAAGTAGTGGGGAGAGGAGAAATTTTCTTGACAAAAACAGGCACCGGATATAAAAGCAAATCTTAATTCTCCAACAGGGCCCATAATTCTGGCTACTGTGTTTCAGCTTTTGGCGTGACATGAGAATCGATTTGACAAATATCCCTTCAGAGGGTAAAAGCTTACACTTTACGCTCACACCGGATTGGTGGAAACCGGATCTTGATGAGGATCGGCTCATGGGGCTTGAAGGCCCCCTTTCTGCCTCGATCAAGTTATACCCAGCGGGCAGAAAGATTGCAGTTGAAGGGTCTCTATCTACCAGGCTAGTTTTGAGATGCGACAGGTGTCTTGAGCCCTATGGCTGGGATTTATCAATGGATTTCAGGATATATCTGTCAATTGCCCCATTTAAAGGGGAGCTCGACGTCGAACTATCGGAAGATGACCTTAGTCTGGATTTCATTGATGGGGAGTTTCTTGACCCTGCTCAGATAATAAGAGAACAGATTATACTCAGTGTTCCCATGAAGACCCTTTGTAGGAAAGACTGCAAAGGACTTTGCCCTGTGTGCGGGTGTAATTTGAACATAACACGGTGTTCATGTTCGTCGATATATGAAACATCTCTTTATCAAAACTCATGAGTAAGTCTTAATATGCCTGTACCAAAGAAGAAGAAATCAAGATCAAGAAGGGACATGAGGAGATCCCATCATCACCTAAAGCTACCCAACATCTCGCGTTGTCCTCAGTGTCACGAACCAGTCCTTCCCCATCACGTATGCATGAACTGCGGTGCCTATAAGGGCAGGACAATAATCAAAAAAGAAGGGGGTTAGCTTGAACATAGCTGTAGACGCAATGGGAGGAGACCATGCCCCCGGAGTAACCGTTCAAGGTGCCCTCTGGGCACAGTCAGAGTTGGAGGTGAATATTACCCTCGAGGGAGATCAAGACCTCCTTGCTCAGGAGCTCAGTCGAAGGAAAAAGGCAGGTAACGGTATCCGGATTCATCACTGCACCCAGATGGTGGGCATGGATGAGCCACCCTTAGAGGTTCTGCGGCGGAGGAGGGATGCCTCTATCATGGTAGCCTTTGACCTCGTAAGAAAAGGCAGGGCTGATGCAGTTGTCAGTGCCGGCAATAGCGGGGCAACCATAGGAGCTGCTGCCATTCTTCTTGGAAGGATAAGAGGCGTGGAAAAACCGGGCTTAGCGGGGATCTTTCCTGGTGCAAAGGGAAAGGTTGTATTGATTGATGTGGGGGCCAATGTTGAGACTACGCCCAGACAGCTCTTTGAGTTTGGTATTATGGGTGATATCTTTACCCGATCGCTCCTTAATATGGATAATCCAAAGGTAGGAATATTGAATATTGGGGAAGAGGGAGGTAAGGGCAATGAACGGGTTCGGATAGCCCACGATATGCTTAAGAAGGGGCCCTTCAATTTCATTGGGAATGTTGAAGGAAGGCATATATTCTCCGGAGATGTACAGGTGATCGTGAGTGATGGATTTGTAGGCAATGTAGCAGTTAAATTGAGTGAAGGAATGGCCGAGACCATGGGCATCATGGTTGAAAGAGAGATGTCCCGCAGCTTGTTTTCCAGGGTTGGTTTCTGGCTTAGCAGAAGGGCATTTGAAAGCCTTAGGAGGAAGCTTGATTATGCGGAGTATGGCGGGGCCCTCCTCTTAGGAGTAAAGGGTGTTGGCATCATATGTCACGGCAGCTCTTCTCCTAAGGCCATAAAGAATGCGATTAGAGCGGCTAGGGATTTTGTCAATAGCCGTGTGCAAGATCAGCTGGAGGAAAGGCTGGGTAGATTTCGCCTAGGGGGCCTTTGAAGGGAAACATTGTCTCAATCAAGGAGAATAGTGGTTATAACCGGAGGTTCCAAGGGAATTGGCAGGGCGTGCTGCCTCAGGTTTGCCAAGGAGGGCGCGAGAATCGTATTCGTTCACTGCGATCCCGATGAAATTGCGGCACGTGAGACATTAGGGGTCCTTGAAAAAGCGGGTGTGGAGGCGAAGGCAAGGAAGCTCGATATCTCCTCCTTGAGCGCTGTTGAGGAATTTTTCCAGGAAGTAGTCAGGGAGTTTCACAGGGTGGATGTGCTGGTTAATAATGCCGGGATAACAAGAGACGCATTGCTGATGAGGATGTCTGAAGATCAATGGGACCAAGCCTTGCTCGTTAATCTTAAAGGCGTCTTTAATTGTACTAAGGCAGCAATAAGGTCAATGGTAAAAGAGAGGAGTGGGAGGATTATAAACATCTCGTCTGTCGTTGGACAGATTGGAAATATTGGCCAGTCTAATTATGCAGCCTCTAAGGCAGGCATAATCGGTTTCACCAAGAGTGTTGCAAGGGAATTGGCCGGCAGGGGTATTACGGTTAATGCTGTAGCGCCGGGATTTATTAATACGGAGATGACAGAAAGACTTCCTGAGAAGGTAAAGGAGACCTTCTTGGCCCAGATCCCCATGGGGAGGATTGGCGACCCTGAAGAGGTAGCTGAAACAGTTTATTGGTTGGCTTCCATCGGTGCAAACTATCTTACAGGACAGGTTATTCACGTAAATGGCGGTCTTTATATGTGAAGGTATTTCAAAAAAATTTACGGAGGTAAGGAGCCATGTCGGTTGAGGAAAAGGTAAAAAAGATTATTTGTGAGCAGCTGGAGGTTAACGAGGAAGATGTTGTTCCTGAGGCATCATTCGTGGATGATTTGGGTGCGGACTCGCTCGATCAGGTAGAACTGATTATGGCCATGGAGGAGGAATTTGGTATCTCCATCTCGGACGAGGAGGCCGAAAAGATTGTTACTGTCCGGGACGCTATAGAATATATTCAAAAGGGGAAAGGCGAAGCCGCCGCTTAAATTTGGTAAGGAGAATACTAAGATGCCGAGGAGAGTGGTCATTACAGGGGTGGGCATGGTTACACCCCTTGGTATCGGAGTAGATGAAAACTGGGATGCTGTCTCAAATGGCAAATCCGGTATAGGGCTTATTACCAAATTCGATGCCTCTGCTTTTCCTAGCCGGATTGCAGGTGAGGTCAAGGGCTTTCGGTCGGAGGATTTTCTTGCCCCAAAGGTGGCCAAGCACCTTGATATCTTCATCCACTATGCCGTGGCCTCAGCCCGAATGGCTGTTGAAGACGCAAAGCTCAACATAACACCCAAGAACAATCATCAGGTGGGGTGTGTAACGGGCTCTGGTATGGGTGGATTGAGCACCATCGAATTTTACCATAAGGTCCTTCTGGAAAAGGGACCAAGGAGGATAAGCCCCTTCTTCATCCCTGGTATAATAGCCAACATGGCCTCAGGTCAGATATCCATCGAGTTCGGGGTGAGAGGTCCTAACTCATCAATAGAGACAGCATGTGCCGCTAGCTCTCATGCCATTGGTGAGTCATTTAAGATAATTCAGCGAGGGGCAGCTGAGGTGATGATAACCGGCGGAACAGAAGCAGTCATAACCCCTCTCGCGTTAGGGGGATTTACCTCTATGAGGTCCCTCTCAACAAGAAATGAAGAGCCAGAGAAGGCATCGAGGCCCTTTGATAGAGACAGGGATGGGTTTATAATGTCAGAGGGTGGCGGTATGATTATCCTAGAAGAACTGCACCATGCACTCGAGAGGGGTGCGAATATCTATGCGGAGATAGTAGGTTATGGCATGTCCGCAGACGCCTACCATTTCACTGCCCCTGACTCTGATGGACTAGGAGCTCGACTCTGTATGGAGGCGGCATTGAGAGACGCAGGCTTGAATCCCAACGATATTGAGTGTATAAATGCCCATGGAACGAGTACAAAACTGAATGATATCTCAGAGACAAAGGGCATAAAAACCGTGTTCGGTGATCATGCACCTAAGGTCCCCATAAGCTCTACCAAATCCATGACAGGTCACCTCTTAGGTGGTGCAGGGGTGGTAGAGGGAATATACTCCATCCTAACAATAAAACACGGCCTCATCCCTCCAACTATCAACTATGAGTTTCCCGATCCTGAATGCGATCTTGACTATGTGCCAAACAAGGCCAGGAGGGCAAGGGTGAGAACGGTGTTATCCAATTCCTTTGGGTTCGGCGGCACGAATAGCTCGTTGATTTTCAAAGAGTTCGCCCCCTGATCAATCTTCCTCGCCCTTACTCTGTTCAAGAAAAGTTCATCCATCGTTCCAATAGTGCCGTCAAGGAGATATGAATATAATTGCTGGATCAGATCATGCAGGATTTAGTGTCAAGACCTTCCTGGCCAGAGTATTTCATGTCCATCGCAAAACTGGTAGCCACACGGTCAACCTGCCTGAGAAGGAAGGTTGGTGCGGTGCTGGTCAAAGACAAGAGAATCCTGGCAACGGGGTACAACGGTGCCCCAACGGGTATAAGACACTGTAGGGATACTGGCTGTCTGAGGGAGAATTTGGGCGTAGAGCCCGGTGAACGGCATGAGCTCTGTCGCGGCCTTCATGCTGAGCAGAATGTAATCATACAAGCAGCCTATTATGGAGCTATGACTCGAGGGACAACCCTTTACTCTACGCACATGCCGTGTATCATTTGTTCGAAGATGCTTATCAACGCAGGGGTAGAGAAGATCTTTTTCTTGGATGGCTATCCAGATCCCCTGGCTGATGAGTTCTTGTCTGAGGCAAATATAGAGCTAGTGAGGTTAACGATATGAAGTGTCCATTTTGTGGGGAGACAAAGAATAAGGTCATCGATTCCAGGCTCAGTAAAGATGCCAGGATGATAAGGAGAAGGAGAGAGTGCCTCAATTGCGAAAAGCGTTTTACCACCTATGAGAGGGTTGAGGCTGTCCTGCCTATGGTAGTAAAGAAGGATGGAAGGAGGGAGCCCTTCAATCACGAAAAGATCAGGGCGGGTATCCAAAAGGCCTGTCAGAAGAGGCCAATAAGCACTGACATAATTGATGACTTCGTTGATTCCCTGGCCCAGCTCTTTCAGGAGAGTGGCCACAGGGAGATAAGGAGCTCTGATATAGGTGAGCGGGTGATCGAAAAACTCAAGGAGTGGGATGATGTGGCCTACGTGAGATTCGCCTCTGTTTACAGGCAGTTTAAGGACATCAACGAGTTCATGGCCGAATTGAAGGAACTGCTTGATGAGAGACAAGAGGCAGATAAATAGCGTGGGTTGTGAGATAGGCGATGGATGTCGATGAACTATTTATGAAACAGGTGCTCCGTTTGGCAAGGAGAGGCCTGGGTTTGACCTCTCCAAATCCCGCAGTGGGTGCCCTCGTAGTTAAGAGTGGACATATTGTTGGGTCTGGTTATCACAGAAAGGCCGGCGGTCCCCATGCAGAGGTAGAGGCATTATCCAAGGCGGGTGAAAGGGCAAGGGGATCCACGCTCTATGTTAATCTGGAGCCCTGTAACCACTACGGCAGGACCCCACCATGCACAGCTACCATACTAGAGCGCGGCGTTAAGAGGGTCGTGGTTGGCATGGCTGATCCCAATCCAGGTGTGAGCGGCGGTGGATGTCAGTTTCTGCGATCTCAGGGTATGGAGGTGAGACGCGGGGTACTAGAGGAAGAGTGCACGAGATTAAACGAGGCCTATATGAAATATGTGACAAAAGGCCAACCCTTTGTGACTTTGAAGGCGGCGCTTACCATGGATGGCTGGATTGCCACCAGAAAAGGCGACTCGAAGTGGATCACCAACGAGAAATCACGGAAATTCGTTCACACCCTGAGAAAGAGGGCAGACGCTATAATGATTGGGGTGGGAACTGTTATAGCAGATGATCCCCTCTTGACACCGTACTTGATAAGAGGGTCAAATCGGGATCCTGTTAAGGTTATAGCGGATACGAATCTAAGGATTCCCTTAGCCAGCAAGCTACTCACGGAGGGGCCATCGGCCTTGACCTTAATAGCCGCCGGTAGTAATGTAAGCAGTACAAAGAGAAAAGAGGTGGAAGGGCTGGGGGTCAGGGTTCTCGACTGCAAGATGAGAGATGGGCGAGTTGATCTGGCCGACTTGCTTGATAAGCTAGCAGGGATGTCAATAACCTCTGTTCTGGTAGAAGGAGGGGCTACCCTCTTTGGTTCAATCATAAGGGAGGGGTTTGCCGACAAATTCTATATACTCCTGGCACCGAAGATCCTGGGCGGTGAAAATGGTGTTCCGTTCACGACAGGACCTGGATGTGACGTACTGGAGAAGTGCCTGAACCTCAGGGTTTCGACGGTCAGGAGGTTTGATGATGACATCATGATTGAGTCGTATCCTAAGGTGAGTTAACAGGTGCCCAAGGTCGACCGTGACTTCCACCACTACTGTATAACGTAATGACTATCAGGGTATAACGCAACAATGTTCACTGGTATTGTTGAAGGGATCGGAGAGATCAGAACCATCCGGAGGGTAGGCGGGGAGGCGACCCTTACCATAAGGGTACCTGGCTTCTTTTCCGATTGCCATCCAGGAGATAGCCTTGCAGTTGGTGGTGTCTGCTTGACCATAACCGGTGTTAAAGGAGATCTGTTTACCCTGGATGTCTCAGCCGAGACACTTCGGAGAAGCACCTTAGGGAAGATAAGACGAGGCGAGGAGGTGAATCTCGAACGCGCGCTTACGTTGTCTGACAGATTAGGTGGACATCTTGTCAGCGGTCACATAGATGGTACTGGAATAATCGAAAGGGCTGAACGGGTGCAAAGATCATGGATTATGCGGATTGGTATCGATAAGTCCTTGAGCGGGTATTTGATAGAGAAGGGCTCCATTGCCGTGGACGGAATTAGCTTCACCATCAACAGATGCCTGGGGACATCCTTTGATATAACTATTGTGCCTCATACGGCGAGCGTAACTACAATCTCAAGGAAAAGGGTTGGCGACGAGGTAAACATAGAGATAGATCTGATTTCCAAGTATGTAGAGAGGTTCCTCTACGACAGAGGAGCAGTATCAAAGGAGACAGCCTCAAGGATTGATAGAGACATGCTGATCAGGTATGGTCTTGGAGGGGGCAATGGGCATTTCTGACATACAGGGTGCACTTGAAGACTTACGCCGAGGTAAGATGGTCATCCTCGTGGATGATGAAGACAGGGAAAACGAGGGTGATTTGACCATGGCTGCTGAGAAGGTCACCCCTGAGGCTATTAACTTTATGGCCACATACGGGAGAGGCCTGATTTGCTTATCCCTCCATCCAGATATCGTTGAAAGACTGGGTCTTCCACCGATGGTTCACGATAACAGGTCTCGTTTTCAGACCGCCTTTACTGTGTCAGTGGACGCGAAGAACGGGGTGACCACTGGTATATCCGCCGCCGATAGGGCACATACTATCCTTACAGCTGTTGCGGATGATGCCGTCCCGGATGACCTGGTTCAGCCAGGCCATGTTTTTCCCATAAGGGCAAGGAGAGGGGGAGTACTTTTCAGGGCCGGGCAGACCGAGGGCTCGGTAGACCTGGCCAGGGTTGCCAGCCTCAAACCCGCGGCGGTTATCTGTGAGATAATGAATGAGGATGGCACCATGGCCAGAAGACCCAACCTTGATGCGTTTGCTCAAAGCCATGGTCTGAGGGTAGTCACCATTGCCGATATTATTGCCTATCGCATGAGAAATGAATCCTTTGTCCAGAGGGAGGCAGAAACGGTCTTGCCGACCCCATGCGGTGAATTCAAGGCAATAGCATTTAGCAATGAGCTGGATAACAGTGAGCATCTAGCCCTCATTAAGGGCGAGATTGATCCTGAGAAGGATATTCTCGTGAGGGTTCACTCTGAATGTCTCACAGGAGATGTCTTTGGCTCCTACAGATGTGACTGCGGAGATCAACTGAAGAGGGCCCTTGAGATGATCGACAAAGAGGGGCTGGGGGTCCTCATCTATTTAAGACAGGAGGGTCGGGGAATAGGTTTTGCCAATAAGCTTAAGGCCTATGCATTGCAGGATAAAGGCCTGGATACTGTAGAGGCAAACAAAATGCTCGGTTTTAGGCCTGACTTGAGGGATTACGGGGTCGGTGCCCAGATTCTCGTTGCCTTAGGTGTTAAGAGGATGAAGATAATGACCAACAATCCCAAGAAGATAGTTGGTCTGGAAGGTTACGGCTTGACAGTTACCGGCAGGGTACCTATTGAAATTCCCCCAAGGGCTGAAAATGAGGAGTATCTCTTAACCAAGTGTGAAAAGCTAGGACATATCATGAGATTGAAAACGTAGCTATACAAGGAGGGTGCTTATGCCCAGGCTTATTGAGGGAGAGATTTCAGGTAAGGGGATTCGATTCGCAATTGTCGTGAGCCGCTTTAATGATTTTGTCAGCCAACGATTGTTGGACGGCGCCTTAGATGCACTCAAAAGGCACGGGGCATCTGATGATCAGATAGACATTGTCAAGGTACCCGGCGCCTTTGAAATCCCTGCCATGGCAAAGAGACTGTCCTCGGATAGTCAATTCGACTGTGTGATCTGTCTGGGTGCTGTAATTAGGGGCGCTACACCGCACTTTGAATACATCAGCAGTCAGGTAGCAAGGGGGATAGCCTCGGTTGCCCTTGAAAGCCGGATACCAATTGCATTTGGAGTGATAACCTGTGACACCTTGGAGCAGGCGATAGAGAGGGCTGGAGCAAAGAGCGGAAATAAGGGTTGGGATGCCGCTGTGTCAGCCATGGAAATGGTCAGCCTGTTTAAAGCCCTTAAATAGGCCATAGCGTGGCGCAAAGGGACATTTCCCTCCTAAAATAGGGTGACATGGGGAAGAGAAGGCGCTCGAGGGAGCTGGCAATACAGGTCCTCTACCATCTGGTGTTTTCAAAGGATGACCCTGTTGTGGCCTTCGATTTGATCTGTGATGACTTTGGGGCCCCTGAGGATATTAAGCCCTTCTCCAGGGAACTTGTCCTCGGGGTTTGTGCTCATCTCGAGGGATTGGACAGACTGATAGATGAGGCCTCGAAGAACTGGAGATTGGAGAGGATAGCAAAGGTTGACCGTTCCATCTTGAGGCTTGGTGCATATGAGCTCTTATACAGGGACGATATCCCGCCCAAGGTTTCTATCAACGAAGCAGTGGATTTGGGGAAGAAATTCGGCACCGAGGAATCAGGTGCGTTTATTAACGGTGTACTGGACAGAATCTACAGTGGGTTGATGGGTGATAAGAAATCCTTGGATATGTGACCCTCCTTACACGACTTCTTTCCAGGCTCAATGAAGAGTTAGTTCGTTGAGAGGACTAAGGGCTACGGAGATGAAAAAGTACGACCCTCAAGCAATAGAGGCCAAGTGGCAGTCATTCTGGGAAGAGAAGGGTTACTTCACGGTCACCGAAGATACGAGAAACGAGAAGTACTATCTGCTTGAGATGTATCCATATCCCTCTGGCAAGATACATATGGGACACGTAAGAAACTATGCCATAGGGGATGTGGTTGCCCGCTACAAGCGCATGAGGGGATTCAATGTCCTTCATCCCATGGGCTGGGATGCCTTTGGTATGCCCGCCGAGAATGCCGCCATTGAGCACAACACTCACCCGGCCAAATGGACATACGAGAACATAGATTACATGCGCTCCCAGCTCAAGAGAATGGGGTTCAGCTATGATTGGGACAGGGAGCTGGCTACCTGCAGGGCTGAATACTATCGGTGGGAACAACTTATCTTTGTGAAGATGTTTAAGAAGGGCCTTGCCTATAAGAAGAAGACCCATGTGAATTGGTGTGATCAATGCCAGACAGTGTTGGCCAATGAGCAGGTTGTGGATGGATGCTGTTGGAGACATCCGGATCAAGAGGTTGTCTTGAAGGAGATGGATAGCTGGTTTCTCAAGATTACAGACTATGTCAAGGAACTACTCGACTACTGTGATAAGCTTCCGGGATGGCCAGAGAAGGTCCTCACCATGCAGAAAAACTGGATAGGAGAGAGCCATGGGGCCATACTGAGGTTCCCTATTGTGGATTCCGATCATGTCATCGAGGTCTTTACCACCAGACAGGATACAGTTTTCGGTGCAACCTTTCTCTGTTTTGCCCCCGAGCACCCCCTTGTCAAGGAATTGACAAGGGGCTATCCCCAGGAAGAGGAGGTGGCGGAATTTGTTGAGAAGACCCTCAAGGTTGACAGCTTTATGAGGACCGCTGATTGGACTGTCAAGGAAGGGGTATTCACAGGGAGGCATTGCCTGAATCCCGCAACAGGGGAGGAGATTCCAATCTACGTAGCTAACTTCGTCCTCTATGAGTATGGAACAGGTGCGATTATGGCAGTCCCGACCCATGATCAGAGGGACTTTGAATTTGCCAAGAAGTATGGTTTGCCCCTCAGGCTTGTGATCAAACCAGAGGACAGAGAGATGACCGAGGGGGAAATGGCCGAGGCTTACATAGATGAAGGCGTGCTGGTCAACTCCGAGCCCTTTAATGGCATGCGCAATGTGGAGGCCCTGGATAGAATCATTGATTATCTGGAATCAAAGGGCATGGGCTATAAGACAGTAAACTACCGATTGAAGGATTGGGGAATTAGCAGGCAGAGATACTGGGGTGCACCTATCCCTATCATCTATTGTCCCCAATGCGGCGTAGTCCCGGTTCCTGAGGATCAACTGCCGGTGTTGCTCCCCCTTGATCTGGATCTCAAGGAAGGGGGAAAATCGCCACTCCCCTATGAGCCCTCTTTTTATGAGACAGAATGCCCTCAGTGCGGAAAGGCGGCAAAAAGGGAAACGGATACCATGGATACCTTTGTTGAGTCATCATGGTATTTTGAAAGATTCGCATCTCCCAGATACGAAGGGGGTCCTTTTCACAACAAAAAGGTGCACTACTGGATGCCCGTTGATCAGTATATCGGGGGCATTGAACATGCTATATTGCACCTCCTTTATTCCAGGTTCTACACAAAGGTCCTGAGGGATTTGGGATATCTGGAAATAGATGAGCCGTTTACCAATCTCCTGACCCAGGGGATGGTGTGCAAGGAGACATTTAGGTGCCCCGAGCATGGCCTTCTGTTTCCCGAGGAGGTACGAGAGGGCAGGTGTACTCACTGCGGTAAAGAGATAGAGCTGGGAAGTTCCGTCAAGATGTCGAAATCGACCAAGAATGTCATCGACCCCCAGGAGCTCCTTGATCGATATGGTGCAGACACCGTACGGATGTTCTGCTTATTTGCATCTCCTCCAGAGAGGGATTTGGAATGGAGTGATGAGGGGGTAGAAGGGGCCTGGAGATTTCTGAACAGGGTGTGGCGTCTGATTGAGGAAAACAGAGAACTGCTGTCCCGTACTGAGGCTTATGAGGGCGGCCTAGAGCTTTCACCTGATCTGAAGGATATCCACCGCAAGACTCACCAGACCATAAGAAAGGTGACAGAGGATATAGAGGATAGGTTCCATTTCAATACCGCCATCAGCGCAATCATGGAACTGCTCAATAAGATAAATCAGTTTCTCAACAATAGCAAAGAGATCCCCGAGGCTGCCTGGTCTGTAGTGAGAGAGGCAGTGGACACCATGGTAGTCCTGTTGCATCCTGTAGTCCCCCACATTACAGAGGAGCTGTGGGGGGCCCTTGGCCACACACAGAGCCTGGCAACTGTCTCATGGCCAGCATACAGGGAAACGGCCCTTGAGAAAGAGAGCCGCCTCGTTGTTATTCAGGTAAACGGTAAGGTCAGGAGCAGGATGGAGATACCCGTCTCCTTGGCTGAAGAGGAGATCCAGGATCAGGCGCTGAGGGATAAGAGAATTCAATCCTTTATTGGCGACAGAGAGGTAAAGAGGGTAATCGTTGTCCAGAAAAAGCTGGTGAACGTGGTCGTGTGATCTATGGGGAGGGGTATTCGCGTAGAATCAAGCTTACAGTGAATGAGACAAAGAAGCAGAATCTCCAAGGGGTCCACCAGCGCATTATCCTGATATTTATAGTGTCCTGCCTTGGCTTTGGTTGCGGCTATCACTTTAGACCGGCGGGAAGACCTATCGGCATAGCCCCGGATTCCATAGCCATCCCACTCTTTTCCAGCACCTCTTCTTTCATGGGAATCGAAGGTGAGTTCACGAGGATAGTGAGGGAGGAATTCATACGTCACTCCAGGGTGAGGATAGAGAGCAAGGATAAGGCCCAGACCCTTCTTAGTGGCCGGATTTATTCTATCGCAACAGAGCCATTGGCCTATACGGTAACGCAACAGGCTATACATGGCTACCTCTCAACAGATGAGGTCACCAGCTCTCGCACCCTGAAGGTAAGACTGGATGTAAAGTTTATAGATACGGGGACAGGGAGGACAATCTGGCATGATTCCANNACCCTTTACAGAATCGCTATAACCAACGCCAGGCACTTATATCCATCGCCCGTGACCTTGCAACAAGGGTGTATTCGAGGACCATGGAAAGGTTTTGATGCGAGATCTAACGCCGGACAGTATCCTGGTGTCTTTAGAGAAGGGGGTTGTCGCGCCCTTTTATCTGTTTTATGGCCCCGAGGAGTTCTGGATTGAACTGACCCTTAATAGGATCAAGAAGGATTTAGTACCCGACTCGGTAAAGGCGTTTAACGTAGAGACCCTTTATGGGGGGGAGGTTTCTCCTGGAGAGATAGTCAACAGGGCCTGCCTTGTCCCCTTCATGTCTCCCCACAGGTTGATCGTAGTCAGAGGTACTGAGAAATTCACGAGGCAAGAGCGTGAGCTCTTCCTTCCCTACCTGGGCAGTCCAGTTGACTCCACATGCGTTATCTGGGTATCAGGCGCGGCAGATTTAAACGGCCTTTTTTATAAAAAGTTTAAGGAACTTGGCAGGGCGGTAAACTTCAGAAGACTATCCGAGCGGCAAGTGCACGGCTGGATCCAAAAGAGGGCAAAGGAGTTAGGGTTGAGTCTGGATAAAGAGATACCCGCCTTTCTCTACCAGATGGTTGGCAGCAGCTTAAGGGATCTTTTCAACGAATTATCGAAACTTTCCGTGAGGCATCCCAATTCCCGGATAGGAGTAGAACAGATCAAGGAGTTGACTACCTTTAGTAAGCTCTTTACCATCTTCGATCTCGTCGATTATGTTTCCAAAAAGGATGCCCCCCATGCCATAGTGGCCTTAAGCAGGCTTTTTGACACACAGGGACGTGACACAAGAGCTGCCTTGGGCATTTTGGGGATGTTGGCCAGGCAGATCAGATTAATCGTGAAGACCAAAGCAGGCCTTCATAAGGGAGGGGGGAAGAGGGGGGCAGTCGAGAGATTAAGGCCTCTGCCCAGTTTTGTAGTGGAAAAATGCATCGCTCAGGAGAGGCTCTGGAAGGAGCGTGAGCTGGAAGAGGCCTTGCGCCACATACATGATGCAGACGGGCTAATCAGGTCTGGCTCGAGGGGGGATCTTGTTCTGGAGGGCCTGGTCTTTCATCTTTGTTTCCCTCCGAACTCATTGTAGCAAGTCTATTTACCTGACGGGCTAATCTGGAGATCTTCCTGCTGGCGGTGTTTTTCTGGATTACACCTTTGGATTGAATCTTGTGGAGAATGGAGACAGTCTTATTAAGGGATGCCTTTGCCCCTTCAATGTCATTGTTTGCGACGGCGAGTCCTACCTGTTTGATCGCGGTTTTGGCAGTGCTCTTATACGCCATGTTCCGTAGTCTTCGCACCTTGCTTTGTCTGCCCCGTTTGAGAGCGGACTTGTGAGTTGCCATGTCCTTACCTCCTGCACATTCGAAACGGATGGCAGGGTAAACTAATCCTGAAGATGTGTCAAGGGATTTTATGAACGAAAAAGAGCGCGTCACCAGGGCGGCTGGAATAGTCGGGTTTTTCACTTTCTTAAGCAGGGTCCTGGGATTGGCAAGAGACATCCTCATCGCTAATTTCTTTGGCTCTGGTATGACGGCCGATGCCTTTTTTGTGGCCTTTCGGATCCCGAACCTCTTGAGACGGCTCTTTGCAGAGGGTTCGTTCTCCGTGGCCTTTATCCCGGTCTTTACGGAATACTTGCAGACCAGATCGAAAGAAGAGGGCTTTGTGCTGGCAAGGGTTGTCTCGACGTTTTTAGTGCTCATTTTGACGGGTATTACCGTCCTCGGCATCGTCTTTTCCCCGTTGATCGTACGGATTATTGCCCCGGGGTTCGGGGGTATGGGTGAAAAGTATGCCCTCACAGTCCTTCTAACCAG
>JABAOH010013816.1_pt1 | contig 24169 bp, 25 predicted proteins | sample 7062181 | NCBI WGS metagenome assembly JABAOH01 (sample SAMN14538630, study PRJNA623070) | marine sediment metagenome | biome: marine biome [ENVO:00000428]; feature: marine pelagic biome [ENVO:01000023]; material: deep marine sediment [ENVO:00002113]; isolation source: pool of 5 deep marine... | reverse complement strand
GGAACAGCAGCAACTAGACATACAATGAGAATCGTCTATAATTTCTCTCAATTGCAATTACTCAACAATCTGAGGAGGTATATCACATGCACGAGAAAACCCCGAAAGAGGTGGAAATCAAAATAACGGACGATATCTTAAGAGGGGTTTATGCAAACAACATGGCTGTAGCACATACGAGGGAGGAATTTATCTTGGATTTCATAAATATCTTCCCTCCAACGGGAATCGTTAACGCCCGCGTAGTGATAAGTCCGGGTCACATGAAGAGAATAATAAGGGCCCTCAATGACAACGTGCTCAAATATGAGTCAAAGTTCGGGGTAATTAAGGAAGCACCTGAACCGAAAGATCTCCCTTCGGCTTGAGAAATAGATCAATAGGCTTCAAATAACAGGTCAAAATAGAGGCCGAATTACTACAGGAAGGATCAATATCTCAACTCTAAGGGGTCATTTTTGAATTCTTATTAATCCGAGACCAGTGTATGCAAGGATCCCGTCTAGTCCTCTATCTTTATAGACCTCGACTCGTCAAGCGATCTGAAGCTTCGAGAGATCATCTTAAAGCAATCATAGTTCCAGTAAAACGAACTGATCGTGCTGAAAAGACTCTTCGTCTTAAAGAAAGTCTTTATCGCCCGCGCAAATGAGCTCTTAAGTGAGGCAGTAGCCTCATATGCTGAAATATGTCCCTCATGGAGTTCTTCCACTGTCATATTCCTGGGTTGAAACACGACTTCAAACCCATTATATCTTTTCCAATCCCCTGGATGGTCTCTAAAAAGCAATCTGCCCTCACTGGCGAGTTGCTGATAGACTCTGGTACCCGGAAGTGGTGTCAAGGTTGTAAACTGAGCCGCGTCTATTTCGGTATCATGAATGAAATCAATCGTTCTTTCAAAAATGTCTTTAGTATCAGTATCGTTCCCGAATATGAATCCCCCCACCACTGCGATGCCTTTTTCCTGAATTTTCCTGATGGCATCCTTGAAACTTCGAGTGGTAGGTCGAAGATTGACCTGCTTGTTCATCGCTGCGAGGGTTTCGGCCTCCACCGATTCGAATCCGATAAAGAACCATTTGGCCCCGCTCTCGGCAGCTTTCCGGAGAAGCTCAGGGCTCTCAACAACACTGATACAGATCTGAGAACCCCATTCTTTACCCAAATGCTTTAGCCGTTCGAACAGCTCAAGGGCTCGCTTGGTACCTCGCTCACCTGAACCGACGATATTGTCGTCTATGAAGAATAAGCGATCTCCCTTGAGATCGCTAATTTCTTCGACCACCTCATCGACAGGCCTAAACCGATAATGTGCCCCATTGAAACGGCTTACCGAGCAAAAGGTACAGTCAAAAGGACAACCCCTGGAAGTCTGAACAGTCTCGATGAAGTACCCCGGGGAGAAAAGGTCCCTTCTGGGGCAGGGGAGGTTCTTTAGGCTCGGCCGGTTAGAGCTATATGTCTTCCGCAGTTTGCCCGCCTCAAAATCCTGTAATACTGTTGGCCAAATTTCCTCCGCTTCTCCTATCACCACAGCATCCGCGAAATCTGCCGCCTCTTGACTCACCATGGATGCATGGATCCCGCCAAGAACCACCGGAATCCCCTTATCCCTGAATCGAGTACTAATATCATAGGCTCTAGGAGCTAACGGCGTCATGCAGGTGATAGCAACAAGATCAACATCCCTATCGAAGTCGATAATACCGAGGGATTCATCAATAATTTCCATTTCGTATTCTTCAGGTGTACGGCTGGCTAGAATTCCCAGATTCAATGGTGGTAAAGAAAAAATCTTCACATTTTCCAAGATATCGTCTTTATTAGATGGATTTACAAACAGAATCTTTTTCACTATCAGGTTACCCGCTGACCTACCTTATTCAGAATATGCTGGGCGTCATTTTGGTCAGACTTTAGTCTGATACAAAAAATCACTCCACGTCCCTACTATGAACTCAGTGCGCTCATTTCACTCTCTGATTCGATGTGCGTTTCCGATGGTAATGCCGTTTCGCTTTCGCCCTGTTCCCACAATCCTTCATATCACACCAACGTCGACTCCTGTTCCGACTCATATCGAGAAAGAGCCATCCACAATAACGACCGGAACACTTTTTTACCCTTCCCAATTTGTCAGAGGCCAAGAGCTCCGCTGTAGACCGAACGATCGGATAAAGCACCCAGCCAAAGGAATCTTTACCAGTATCAAAACCCCAAGAAAACCCTTCTTTCGTGCGTATCACCCGTGATTTTCCCATGCCATCTGAAAGAAAGGAATTGAGAATGGAGAGATCTTCATCTTTCGGCTCATTTCTCCCGATGAAGGAGGAAAAAATGCGATAGACCGCCTCCCTCAATTCAATCCCTTTTTCGAGGATTCTCTTGGCTTCAGATCTTCGCTTTGATGCCTTATCCATCAACTTCTGAGCTTCCCGATCGGTCAGAATACCAACATGTTTGCTCCATAGCATCAAATCAGAATAAGTATTGAGCCATTCTTGTGGGGCATCACTGTCATGCCAACCCGCAGTGTTGGCAAAATCCAGACAGAGCTGGCCACCGAGTAGTTTGAGTTTCCCCGCATGTGATTTGTTTTCTGTCATTTCGTCCATATTCTAACCAGTAAAACTACCTTGACAGGTTATAACTGATATTCTATAATCTAACCTACATTAAATTTATTACAGGTTAGGCTTTTTGTCAAGAGCCTTAGAAAAGGGGGCGAAATGCAAAACTGGTGGACCATACACGAATTGGGGAGAATGAAGCACGCCGAAATTTTGAAAGAGGCAGAAATATACTGGATGGTAGAGAAACCTCAGCTTAAGCAATTGAAATCTCGTGGATTTCTTTGCACCCTTCTGAAAAAGTTGGGCAGAGTCCTTGCTCATTGGGGATCTTTCTTAGAGGAACACTATGGAGCGAAGGCATAGAATTAGTTCTCAAAACACTAAATTAATATTAGATAGAATAGTGTTATGAATAGTTCTTCATTGAGTTCTACCTCTTATTTTTTACTGTATGAGATCAAATATTTGTATTTATCAAAAATTGATCTATTCGAATTAAAATATTGTAATATATATTTCATTTTCTTTAAATATTTCCTATCTTCTCAAAATTTTGCTTGACATTCCACTTCCGTAACGATAAAAAGGGAACTGATAGACGGAGGGGTTTGTAAAAAAAAAGAAAGGAGGTGAAGGGGCGGGATCCGAGGGCACTATTTAATCCATTCATTCGAGTGGGGGGGTACGAAAAAAGGAGGAAAGGGAATGAATCTCAAAGATATTACGAGGAGGAATTTCTTTCAGAACGTTGTCAAATACTGTGGGGCCGGCGTGGCCGCAGTTGGTCTTGTGGGCTTAAAGGAGAAATCTGCCACCGCTCAAGTAGATGATCTGGATACGCCTGCGCACTGGGGTGTTTGGCAGATGAGAGATGTGCAGCTCGATCAGTACGGTGAGTTTATCCGAAACGCGCCGCTTCCAAAGGGCTACTTCGAAAAAGAACCCGAGGAGATGATCAACGAAGGGAAACCGGTAGCATGGTCTCACCTCCACCCAAACTACTACGCAGAGGGCAATAAGTCCCTGGTCAGCATCGTTAGCGCCACACCACTGGATAAAGACTTGAAGGGGGATATCAACAAGGCGGTCAAAAAGATTGGCGGTTTTGGGAAGGCCCTCAAGAAATCGGATAAGATCTTGATCAAACCCAACATGAATACCGCTGATCCATGGCCGGGTGGAGGCACCGACCCCTACTTCTTGGATGCCCTGATCAAAACGCTGAAGGATGAGGGGTATACCAATCTGACGGTGGCCGATACGTGTGGACCATGGGGGCCCACGGAAAGGGTCATAAAAAAGGTCGGCTATGACCAGGTGTGCAGAGACAACGGCGTCACCCTCAACGATTGGGATAAGATGAACTGGATGAATATCAGAAACGAGAAGGCGGAATTCCTGGGGAGATTCGGCGGAGGTGATGGGACTGTTGGATATCCTGCAGATCTTCGGAATTACGATAAGGTCATCTATACGCCTGTTATGAAGACCCATTTCTTAGGCCACATCACCCAGAGCCTGAAACTATCGGTAGGAATACTCCACCGGGCCGATAGGGGAGCACATCTTCACAACTTCAATCATATCTTCGTAGGCCAACAGGCGGCCGAGATCAATCTGCCATTCCACCCGGACCTGATTATCATGGATGGGCGTAGGTCGTTTATCAGCGGAGGCCCATCTCACGGCGAATTGGTGAAACCTGGGTTTATCGTCGCCTCTGGCGATCAGGTGGCCAATGACGTAACGGGTATTAAGCTCTTACAAGAATGGTATCCAAAAACCCAAAATAAGATCACCATGGACGCCTGGCACGTAAACCAGATAGCCCACGCAGTAAAATTGAAGATAGGCTATGCCAGAAGCGATGATGACATCAAGTTAGTAGTCTTTTAAAGGCTTTTCCTGCTTGGACAGCCCTACCCTCTCCCCGTTGATTCCCAACCGCGGAGTGGGTGGGGCTGATTTCTTTCCTTCAACTTGTAATGATAGGTAAGGAGAGTAGCCCAATGAAGTATCTGATTATTCTCATGCTTTTTTCCCTGCTCATATTGCCCATGAGGACCTTAGGGGGTAAAGATTCGCCAGGCACTTCTATATCGGGCTTCAAAGCTCAATCCCTCTATCGAGCGGTAAAACTCAATTGGAGGGTAACAATCCCTTTTGAAAGGGAAGTTCTTTTTCAAATACTCCGCAGTGACAGCTTTGTTGAGGGGCCTTATGAGGAAATCGCAACCGTTTCATACGCCAAAAGGAAACGAAAATATACATACCTAGACAAGGGCCCGGGCTCTGAATCCACGTACTACTATAAACTGGTTGTCAAAGGAGCCGATGAAACCTACGGTCCGGTCGCGGCAAGGCCATACTTCTCGCCGCCCGCAACTTAGCATCACATACACCTTTAGAACAATAGACAATTATAGCTCGAGTCACATCACCTACTCCTGAAAGAAGCCTGGCTAAGTGATCAAGAAAGACACGGAGAATCACATACAGATCACCAAGGGTACGGAGAAAACTGGCCATTTCCTTTCCGACCCTGTTACAAGGCGTGAATTCCTCAGGAATGGCACGGCCGGAATCCTCTCCCTCGTCGCCGCCGTTGCAGTTGGGGGTGTACTAGATACCATTACGTTTCCGGACGGAACAAGAATTGCCCTGGCAAAGGGTGCTGTTCTCGCTGATAAGTCAGCCTGCTCGGGGTGCCGGACCTGTGAGGCGGTATGTTCTCATTATAATAGCGATGGGAGGAACACTGCTGCCCTCTCTCGGGTCATACTCGACAAAGATTACGTGGGCGGGAACTATCAGCCATTGGTTTGTTTTCAATGTCTCGACCCACCCTGCCTTCGTGTCTGTCCCGTTGCTGCACTGCAGGTTGATAAACAATCCGGTACATTTGCCAGGGTTATAGACGAAAGGGTCTGCATCGGCTGCAAGAAATGCCTGGAGGCCTGCGACCGGTATTTCGCCCTGCCAAGGCCCAGATTCGATCCTGAGAAGGAAATCACGGTTAAATGTCACCTGTGCTTCGGGGATCCCAAATGTGTCAAGTACTGTCCCACCGGATCACTGCGATTTGAGCGGTCTGAAAAGGGGCTGAGGATCGGCTATCCACTCGTCAAGGGGGTCTAAGAGCGTGAGGAATTACGGCTGGGTTGGCAAAATCCTGAGGGTCGATCTCACCGAGGGGAAGACCTATGATATGCCGACCTCGGATTACCTGCCGAAGTTTTTGGGTGGGAGAGGGCTCGGGGCCAAAATCTGCTGGGATGAGGTACCCCCGGAGGTAGGGGCATTCGATCCCGAGAACCGCCTCGTATTTGCCACGGGCCCCTTGCAAGGCACTCTGGCGCCAACTTCCGGGCGCTTCATGCTCATGGGGAAGGCGCCTCAAACTGCACCCGTGGAATCATATTGTCGTTCCGGAGTAGGAGGGCACTGGGCTCCAGAGCTCAAGTGGGCAGGTTATGACGCGATAGTCATACAGGGTAAATCCCCCAAACCCGTATACCTATGGATCAATGATGGACAGGTGGAAATCTTGGATGCCACCCGACTTTGGGGCTTGGACACCTACCGAGCCCAGGAGGAGATCTGGGGAAACCACGGTCCGAATACTCGGGTGATGACCATCGGCCTGGCAGGAGAGAAAAAAAGTCGAATCGCCATTATCCTCACCGACACAGGAGATGCATCGGGGCAGTGCGGCTTTGGCGGGGTAATGGGCTCCAAAAACCTCAAAGCCATTGCCGTCAGGGGAAAGAGTCATGTGCGGGTAGCCAGGCCTAAACAGCTCATGGAAATCATTCAATATGTGAATGACCTTTTCGCCCGAAAATCGGCCCATGGAAACCCCTTCAAGCCTGAGGATCCGGGATTCAAATACAACATATGGGGGGGAGGATACGGGAGGGGCTCTCTGGGGGAAGCCCCCGGGGAGCTTTTGGATCTGATGAACGATCCCTCCTCCGGTTATAGCCGAGTGCTTGATGGGTGCTTTGCCTGTCCCGTGATTTGCCGAGCGCACGTCAAAGGTCCAGACATAACCAACGGGGTGGCGCTTTGTGCTCAAGCTTATATGTACATGGAATCTACGGTTTACGACTACGAAAAGGGGTATAGCAGGGTAACCTGGCAGGCCGCCAAGATGGCCGACCTCTATGGCATCAACGCCTACGATATAATGGCCATCATCCCGTGGCTGGATGACTGCTATCGGGACGGTCTCTTGACCGAGGAGGATACTGGTCTTCCATTGGAGGAAATCGGAAGCAAGAGGTTTATCCATGAACTCCTGCGCAAAATTGCCAACAGAGAAGGCTTTGGTGATCTCTTGGCGGAAGGAGGTCAAAGGGCAGCCATGAAGATCGGGGGCGAGGCCCATAAACGCATGGAAATGTATTACACCCGGGCGGGAAGCTTTGGTGGTTACCGGGAGCACTGGGGATATTTGGGTGGCTTCCCCAACGGTTATGCCCTGTCCTATCTGGCGCTGCTCTGGGCAATGGATAATCGAGATGTTTTTTCCTCCCATAATCTCATGGCCCAACTGTGGGGAGCTGCCTTTACCATAGGGCAGGATGCCCGCACGGCCGTCCCGGAGGATCTCACGCCCATCTTGAGGCCGGTGATGAAGTATGCGTACGGCTCCGAGAAGGCGGCTAATTTCATCACGGAGGACGGCAAGGGGCTTAACTGGGAATGGGCGGCAAATGTGGTCAAGAGGCACCAGGAAAGGACTATCCTAAAGGACAGCTATATTGTCTGCGACATCCCCTTCCCTTTTATCTTCAACCCGAATACGAGAAACCACGTAGGGGATACATCCATTGAGAGTCGCCTCTACTCCGCCGTTACGGGGCTGGATATGTCCGAGGAAGAGTCTTATGGAAAAGGGGATATGTTGTCCGCTTTGGAGAGGGCCATCGCCTGCCGGGATGGCCGGACCCGGGAGGACGACATCCTCTTTGAAAAGTACTACACAAACCCGGACGCAGCCGGCCGGAAATACAACCGGGAGGATCTGGAGAGGGCCAAGGACGAGTTCTACCAGCTATGCGGTTGGGATGTTGCCTCCGGGATTCCCACGAGAGGGAAACTCGAGGAAGTGGATCTTAAGGAAGTGGCCGACGACCTTGAGGGCCGCGGCATCTTGCCAAAATGAGAGGGAGGAAAAATCTCATGGAATCTTCATCGTTTCCAACTATGGTAATGGGGGATTACAATCTTTACCGCCTGGATGACTATACCTTTTTCGGCCTTATGGTCATCGCCGTACTCTTCTGTCTCGTTCACGCCGCCCGAAGGGCCTTTAGACAGCCAATACCGACTGAGACGGAGGAGAAATAGGTCTCAAAGGAAAAGCAGGGATTGATGGAAGAAATAAAGAGATATACCGTCCCCCAGAGGATTTTTCACTGGGTAAACGCCGTGAGCGTCTTCGTTCTCCTGATCTCGGGCCTGGCTATCTATGCTCCGAACCTTTTTGCGTCCATGGATGTTCCTACATCTACGTGGTTTACGTTACACATGTGGTTTGCGGCTCTATTTCTGGCTGGGGTCGGCTTTCACATCGTGCACGCTGCTTTTTTGTTGGATCGCCTGGCTAACCTGTGGTTTGGAAGGGCAGAACAGCGTAGGCTTATCATCATCATCAAAAACTTTTTTGGTTTGACAAGACACTATCCCAAGCTCGGAAAGTATCATCCCGCACAGATCCTCGTCCACTGGGCTTTTTTCGCAAACCTTCTCGTTTTGACCCTCACCGGATTTATCCTCTGGAAGCCCCTTAGGCATTTGATTCCCTTTCGCCTCTTGGGGTTCGGTTGGGACTTCATATTCTTTAACAGGATCTTGCATGATTTCTTCACCGCCTCCTTAGTCGCAATGGTTATTGGTCACGTCTACTTCGCCGTATTGATTAAGAAGAACTGGCCAGATCTCAAGGCCATGTTTGGCGGAACGATCCCCCTCGAGGAGTATGAGAGATATCACGAACTTGAATCGTAACTCCGCTCTTCTCCGGCCGGGAGAACTCCAAAACAGAAAGTATCACAATAGGTGCTATCTCCCGATAAGTTCCCGAATCTACCGCATGAGTTCAAGACTTGCTTCCATGATTTACCAAGATCAGGAGTCAAGGGGAGCTTTTTTATACATGAACCCTTTTCCCCCTTTTTGTTTTCTCTTCTTTACCCTGCTGGATATGGGCATCTGGCCTGGGGCAGAATCCGGTGGGAGGCATATTACGGCGCCAATGGGGAGACCTGGCCGGCGGTGAAAAAGTAGGGAGCGAATCGGGGGGGGCAACCTCCAATCAGGATAACGGTTGAAAGAGCTCAATGGTAATGCCGTCCGGGCCCTTTAGAAAGGCCATTTTCCCATCTTCAACATCTCTGGGGAGAACGCTAAAGGTTACACCTTTTCCCTTCAATTCTTCATAGGCTGCATCGAGATCCACAACTGCGAGACCGAGGTGGTCATACCCATAGCGTTCGTGGGAAGAGTCACCGGTGATGTTATCACCCTCACGCGCAGATCTCAGGGAGATGGTAATACCGTTGAGATCTAAAAGGGCACCATCTGCTGTCCCGAATTTTCGCCGTCGAACGAGCTTTGCACCAAACATTTCGGTAAAAAAGGTTTCCGTATGCGCCAGGTTGCTGCAAATCAGATGGAGGTGATGGTATCTATACGTCATGGCATTCCTCCTTTCAACCAATCATAGCAGCTTGAGAATTCTGTCAAATAGTCTTTCATGTTCAGGGGTTGTTGAGGCCTGACCTCCTCCCTTTTTTACTCTATTGCATATCGCGAATCCGCACCTCAATTTCCTTGTTATCTTTGAGTAAATCAATCAGCTTGGACGTGTCAGTACTCCCAAAATGATACGGGTAAAGGATTTTCGGTTTGAATGCTCTAGCCGCATCAGCAACCATCTCCGGTGTCATGGTATAGGGCAGGTTCATCGGTAAGAACGCAACGTCAATACCCGTAAGCTCCTTCATTTCCGAAATATTTTCCGTGTCACCGGCGATATAGATCTTTTTGTCATTAAACGTAATCACATAGCCATTGCCCACTCCTCGTGGGTGAAAGGGATTACCCGGGGTGCGCATGTGAACAAGATTATAGGCAGGTACAGCCTCCACTTTTAATCCCTGGATTGTTTTAACATCCCCGTTTTTCATTACAATGCAATCATTTATTTGCTGTGCGCAGGGTTCGGTCGCTACTACCACCGTTCCATCTTTGCGGAGCATCTCAATCGTCTTTGGCTCAAAATGGTCGAAATGTTCGTGAGTGACCAGGATCATATCCGCTTTGGGGAGATTAGTATAATCTCCCATATCACTCACCGGATCGACATGGATCACCATACTGCCAAAGGTAAACATCAGCGTCCCATGACCGAGAAAGGTAATCTTGATATCTTCTCCTGAGGATTTAATGATATCCGTCGTATACATGAGCATAACCTCCTTCCAAAATGATAAAAAACCCCTTTGTGTGAGGTGCAGTATAAGAAAAAGTCCCCCGCAGGTCAATGAAAAATGTATTGGAGTTTCCTGGTTTCTGGGGAACACCGCTGTCTCTTCGGTGCTCGTGGCCTCTTGCCCACATTCCCTTTCGCTCACTGAAAAGAATTTTGGACCATTCTAAAGTTCGCTTCACTGCAAATCTAAAACTCGCCCTTTGGTCTCAAACATTAGATTTGCGGTCGTTTCGCTTCATTAAGAATGGTTAACCAAAATTCTTTAATGTTCGCTCCAGAGAACCTGGGCAACGGCCTGTTCTGACGTAACCCTTCTCCAGCAAATTTCGCTCATGGACAGCGGTGTTCACTTATGAAAAATATGATCTCTTTTATAATCAATAGGTTAGAAAAACCCCGTCTAAAAAGGTCAGGAAACTGCAGAAAACGTATAACTACATTTGGAAGGTGGACTGGCTCCGGTCATTGGAAGCCCCACGGGAAACGCTCAAGAAGAGACCGAAACTGAAATGTAGCGTATTGAGCGAATCTCGATTCTGCTTGCGCAACGCTGATTTTCTTGATATGCGAGCGGGTTTTTGTTACAGTGTCACCATGGCTGTACAACAAGAGCGGCACCCCAAGGGTAATCGCATCATGTTATCCAGCGAGGGCACTGTCATTGTTGACCTGGAACACGGAAATCTTACGGAGGTATTGTATCATGGGGATTTGTCTTCATTAACGCAAGGGAAGTGAAAGGAGGGGACGATAGTGGTGAGGAAAAACATTGAAATCGTGTTACTGCTCATCGCTTTGCTGTATCTCCTTGGTGCCTGTGCACGGCGCCAATTGGAGGTAGAGCCCATTGCGAGGTCGGAAAATCCAACGGAGCACATTAACCGCTTAGATACCGAAATCGGCAAGGCCCGGAAAAATCAACTCAATGTCTTAGCTCCAACCTGGTTTGCTAAAGCCGAGACATCACTCAAGGACGGCAAAGAGTTACTGAATCGTGGGGATGAGCTTTCGAAAGTCCTGCAGAAGATCGCCGACGGACGAGCCCAACTCAAGCGTGCTGAGGAGATGGCCCAACTCGCCAGACCCGCTCTGGCCGATGCTATCAGAGCTCGAGACTTGGCTCGGGCTGCGGGTGCCACTCGCTTGGGAGCGGATTATGCTGAAGCGGAAGAAAAATTCCTCCAGCTCACGAGAGCGATTGAGAACAACAACCTGGAATGGGCTCGGAGGAAAAGACCAAAGGTCGCCAGAGCTTTTGATGAACTTGAGCTCCGAGCAATCAAAGAGCACACTCTCGGCGAGGTTCGTAAGCTGATCAAGCAAGCGGAAGAGAGGGGGGCACGGAAAACTGCCCCTGCAACCCTTGCAGTTGCACAAAAGACATTGACGGAAGCTGATGCCTTTATTTCCAAACACCGCTACCAAAAAGAAGAGATACACCAGAAGGCCAGCGAAGCACTCTTTCAGGCGCGTCGCCTTCTTCACGTGACACAGCAGAACGAGAAGATTCGAACAATGCAACCCGAGCAGATAACGCTCTGGCTGGAAGGCGTCCTGCATAAGACGACAAGCAAACTTTCTGCGCCAGATATGCGCGACCGTAATTTCGATACGCAGGTCGAAAACGTTCTCGGCTCGATTACCGCGCTGCAGAAAGATTATCAATTCATGGTCTCTAAAGTGAAGACACAACAGGCAGAAACCACGTCATTAAAGAAACAGATTGCCTCGTTAGAGGGAAGAACCCGGGAGGAGCAAGCCTCAAAAGAACGCTTGGCGGCCGAAAGGCGGTTCAATCTACTGTTCAATGAGGTGCAAAGCTACTTCAGACCGGATGAGGCGGAAGTGTACAAGCAGGGAAATCGACTGGTAATTCGTTTGAAGGCTATTCAATTTCCCGTTGGCAAGGACTTTATCTTGCCAAGTAATTACCCAATTCTCAGTAAGGTTCAACGCGCCATTCGCATATTTGGGGAGGCGCATGTCGTAATCGAAGGGCATACCGACAGCACTGGGTCAGACGAGCTCAACGAATACCTATCCCAGCAGCGAGCGGAAGCCGTTCGCGCGTACTTTGTGGCGAATGGGACCTTACCGGATAAGAGGATTGTTGCCATCGGTTACGGATCCAAGCGACCTTTGGCATCCAACCAAACCCCCGAGGGACGGGCTATCAACCGCCGGATCGATTTAATGATTCTGCCTCCGCCACCACCGGTGCCGTGACCCATCGCGGACCGAAGGAGGGAGTTTTTGTCTCTTTGATCCCGAAGGAAGGCCCCTCTATTCGGAAGGAGCTTCGCATTCCTTCTCGGCCTCTGTTCGACCCACCTTCCTGAATCCGTAAAATCCCGGGAAATAGTACTCATTTCGTTGTTATGAAAGTGGGTTTTGATGGGGTATGAGCGGAATTGGTAAAGGGGACGCAGGAGTATGAGCGGTGACGCGCGAGGTATCATGCGATATCTTCGGAAAAAGGGAGGGCTTTTTGCAAGTCACAAGTTTGTGTGAGAAGTTGAAAAGCTTACCGGCAAGCAATTACATCTTCTTTGGGCTGGCCGATCCACAAACAGAGAATTATATGCGGGTTATTACCCTTTGGAATTTTTTCCATCCTTGAAGTCGTTATGGGGTGCGAAATCTTCGAAGAATTTCCTCTCGATCCTGGGGGGGTAATCCGTTCCATTTTTTTAGCTTTTCCCGAATCATCTGGCGTTCCTCAGGCGAAAGTTTTTGCCACTGATGAAATCGTTGTTCGTAGAGCGTGCGTTCCTCGGGAGGAAGCTCCTCCCACTGTTTCATTCTACGACGCAGGTCCCTTTGCTTCTCCGGGGGTAGGGCCTTCCACCTTCGCAATCTCTTGTTGAACCTTGCCTTTTCTTCGGGAGACAAGCTCTGGTAACTCCCCCAGTTCTTTTCCTGGCGTCTTTTGGGTTGGGCCCAAGCCGGGGTGGAAAAGCAGATTACGATCCCCAAGCCTAAAGCCGTAACCACACCCCATCGGCTCAAACACCGCACCGTTCTATGCACGTTTTCCACCATGCTGACTCTCCCTCCAGACCCTTAGTTGTGGTTTGTATAGGAGGGCACGTCCCCGTGGTCGACCACCTGAACCAATTTCCGGAGGGTATCCATTTCTTCCAAGAGTTCCAGGTTCTTAACGATGTCCAAATCCTTGACGAGCATCCGCTCCCCTGATTTGAGATTCGACAAACTCCCGACAGGGGATGGGCTCTTGAATCCCTTCATGCTGAACCAACCAAATGCCAGTATCAGCATGCAAGCCGCGGCCAGGGCAGGAATGAACCTGTTGGGCATACCCCATAGTTGTCTGCGCCACCACGGCTCCTCTCGTTCATCCCTCAGTTTCCGAGTAATGGAGCTGGCAAGCGCCTCGGCCTTCTCACGAGAAAGCTCTGGAGAAGGCATCTTTCCCTTCACCGTTTGAAGCAAACCGAGCAGTTTTGCCCATTCTTGACGGCAACCTTCGCACGTCTCAAGGTGCTCCTCCAAGGCTGGACGCTCATTGGGGTCCAATTCCCCGTATACATCCAACCACAAAGTCTCCTCGTGATCAGGACAGGGTTTCATATCCTCGCCTCCTCTAAGGTACGGCCCAATCTCTGAGGGCGGCTCGCAGGGAATGGGTTGCTCGAAAGAGATGGCTCTTAACCGTTCCCTCTGCCGATCCCATAATCTGAGCTATTTCGCGAATGCTCATTCCTTGGAATACCTTGAGCTGGAAAATCATCCGCTGCTTTTCGGGAAGGGACATCAGGGCCTTTCGAATCTCCCGGGTCAATTGCTTGCCTCTCAAAACCGTCATGGGATTATTACCTTCCCCTGTATCCGGCTGTTTTTCGAGTACTTCTTTTGATGTTTCTTCCTGCCTTTGCCCTGATCGCCGGAATGAAAAGATTCGTTCCCAGCTCCGACGACGCCTTCTTCCATCCAAACAAGTATTCACAACGATTCGATAAAACCACGTGTAAAATGAAGAATCTCCTCGAAACTTCTTTATATTTCGAAAGACCCTTAAGAAGGCCTCCTGCGTGAGGTCTTGCGCCTCCTCACTGTCCCCAGAACACATGTGGTAAGCGATTGCATAAGCCTTTTGCTGGTAGCGACTGACAAATTCCCCCATGGCCCATTGATCGTCTCTCTGAGCGCGAAGGACCAATTCTTCATCTTTCAACATCATGGGGGACCCTTCCCCTCGGGTTCCGCTTCCCTGCTCGTCTCGGTGAATCAGCTTGGCTCCTTCATAAAGCACAAGGGATATTCCCTAAGAAGCGTCTCTATTCGCGGCCCCAGGCGGTATTTATACCACGAAAAGCATGAACTTCACAATATCGCAGTTGATTTTAACGTCCCTTACGGTTTTTTCCTCGAATCCATTTCCTCGTGAGCCCAGGCCGGGATTGGGCACTGGAAGCTCCACGGCCGCTAGGTAATCGTGGTGAAAAATCCCTCCCCCAATACTGTCTGCGTTGTGTGTGTTGTTCTTGCTGTCCCGGACGTCGCCCCTGGAATCGTTTACCCTGAATCTTCTCCCTTCCCTCTGGTCTTCTTCGGAATTTTTGTCCGGATCTCGTTGGTATTTCTCCCCTTCCCTTCCGTAGTTTTCCACTGGCAAACCTCTGTTCTTTCTGCCGTGCCGCCCCTCTCATTACGGGCTTAGGTTCCATTGTTCCCCGTCGCTTTTGACCTTCGCCTCTGACGTGCCCCTGATCCTTCCCACGTTCCTTCCGCTGAGGAACGCGTTGAGGGGGCATTTTCCCCCACCTTTTTTGAACTTCCCCTCTCACCTTTCTCTGATTCTTTCCGGGTAATGTTGCCTCCCTCTTGCGTTTTCTTTCCCCGGGTTTTACTCGCGACACCGGCCGATTGGCTTGATTCACGGAAACCACGCTATCCTTGACTTTTCGAGGCCTTATCCGGGTTCCGCCCCGAATTCTGCCCCGCTCCGTATGTCTAACATTATCCCGAATCCTCTTGGCTCTAACCTTTGCGTTTCTCTCTGCGGCTGATCGATTCCCATGAATCTTTTGAACGTCCATTCGGCGGGGTTTCCGCCTCTCACTGAGATTCGTGACATCATATTTCGTCCGCATGTTTCTGTAATTCTTTATGACCCTATGATTGACAACTGGCACCACTCGGTAATTTCTAAGGGTCGTGGCACTATCTCTATTCCTGATCCTAATTCTTCTGGACGCATCGCCGCTATACAAGTCTTTCTTGTTGATTATTACAGCATGTTTGAAGTGTTTATATCTGTGAATATCACGCTTTATCTTGGTTACATTGGCATCCCTAACAGTAACCACTCGCGGTCCCCAATGGTGGTGACAGTAGTAGGGCTCCCATGGAGCTAAGGGCACCCAACCGACATGGGCACCGAAGTGTATCCAGGCTACTCTTCCGGGATACCAAGCAAATCCGATATGAAGGAGCGGGGGACCTATGTGGACCCTGACGTAGGACAGGGGCGGGGCCCAATACCAAAAACCTCCTACGAATACCCAGTTGCCGTAGTGGTGGGTTACGTACCCAAATGGCTCGTGAGGAATCCAGGTGTGGTCCCCGTACCATACGACCCATCTGCCCATGGTAAATGGTGCCCATCCAACGCTGACATACCGGGGACGCCAGAAATAGTGGTACGCTCCATGGTAGTAGACCCTTTCCCATCTCCCATGGTTTTCGAAAACGTAAGCTTCATGATGCAGTCTTGGAGGGAGATATCTTACCGATTTTCCCTTTATCCGCATCCTCTTGGCCCAGAGAGTGTCTCTCTTCCTATTCCATGCATGCCAATAAGGGTCCGTGTGGGCTTCTCCAGCTGTCACCTGCCGGATGTCTGCAACAATGGATGATGAACCGGCAATCACTTCAAATTTTGTCTCCGAGGTGCTGTGGGTAAAATACACCGTTCCCTTCAAAGCTACCACTTCCACGGAGTCATCCCCCAACTCCAAATCAAAGGTGGTATCCCCTGGAGCCATTACATAACCGAAAGCCGTTCTGGCTCTAATCACCGCATCAGAGCCCTTGTTATAGAATCGAGCTGCGCCTGAATTCACATCAATCTCGGTTACATCGTCTCTGAGGAGAACGAGCTGAATCCGTGTGTCGCCATCAATCCTCGTCCACGTGTTGTTTGGCATCATAATTTCCGCTCTTCCGCCTCTATCGGAATATATGGCATCACTTATGCCAAATGGAGCATCCTTGACTGTGGCAACCCAGTCTTCTTCCTCGGGCACATATCTCAACACCTCTCCCTCCAGGTGCGAAATACGGCCCACGAGGATCGTCTCCTCTGCCTCTCGATCTTCCGATCGGGGCTGTCCTTGTGGTGAGGCAATAGGTATCATCACCAGCACTACAATAAATGGCAGCAAAAGCAGCTTTCCCATTCCTTTCATTTTCCTTCCTCCCTTTCGTGCGTTTTATATATTTAGACGTCTTTGGGATAAAATGGTTTACCAAGGAGGCCCTCAAACGGATTCTATGATATTCTTCTGGTCTTGAGCTCCGTTGATGTTCATGCGGTTCGATACTATTTGTCCATCAATGGGCCCTATGGAAAGTTCCAGACCGACGGGATCTGGAACGCGGTGGAATTTCCTCCAGCCGGAATGATTTTTACCGTACAATCCTAGGACCAAAGCCCTTCACTTTGTTGATATGAGAGTTGGTCTTATCACGTGATAATTTTGTGGGAGACGCGACAGGACTCACATGATGGCAATCACATTCTCTTCTGGCCGGGCGATCTCTGAAAGGGGAAATGGCAAAATGGTTCTTCTGTCCCCAGATATACTCCGGCATTATCCCGAGATAGATCAAAGTGGACGGGATACGGTGCCACCGGGTCGGCCAAATCAAGGGATTGGCTCATTCAGCATTTATTCTTAGTAGATGACCCCTCTCCCCCGTGAATAGTGCGGTCTAGCCTTTTCCCCCTAAATAAACATGATGGCCTGCTTGTGGCAGAATTCCACGCATTTGGGTTTTCCCTCGCAAACGTTACAAACCAGGATCCTTTCGTTTTCCTCGAAGACAGAGGAGAGAGGACATTCCAAAACGCAGAGGCCGCATCCGTCACAAGCCTCTTCTATGACCCTAACGAGACCGGTCCCTTCATCCCGTTGAAACGCTCCAGTCGGGCAGACCTCTACAGGAGGACATTTTTGACATTGGAGACATAGTCGAGGTTCATAATCGTTTTCACAAGAAGGGTCGATCTGAATTCTGGAAACCATAGGATCCATCTTTCCTTCGTTGGAAAGTGAGCAAACCATCTCACAGAGCCGGCAGCCAGTACATCTTTCTCGATCGAGTTGTATCTTCTTCAACTTATCCTCCAATCTTCAACTTTCTTATGCTCTCAGAGGTCGGAATTCCATTCCGGTCCCATCCGTGGAGATCGTAATAACGATCGAGAAGCTTCTCGAATGGGTTGGCCTCGATCTTCGTCCCGGCCTTGGGACCGTGCGTCCATGGCCTGAAGAATTTGGTCGGAACGGCATCATCCTTCCGAGTGATCCCTTCCCGGTTAAGGAAGACTCTCTCCGTGGTGGAAATTCGCTCCCCTATTTCCAACATCTCTTGAAGGGAGAGCTTCATATTCGTTACGGCTTCAATCGATTCGATGAATTCTTCAAATCCCAAAAGCCCCACGCTCAACCATTTGGTCATGAATTTGCAGACTCCTAGAGCATCCGCTATCGAGCAGAGGCATTCAGTCCGGTAACAACCCCATTCCTTTCCCCTATACGTGCTCGGATCTTGGGGGATTGGCCTTCCGGTCAATTTCCTGGTCGCATCCTCCGGCAAGGAGAATTCCTCCAATGTGTAACGATTTCTGAGATGGTAGGCACCCCGAGGGGCGAAAGATGAAAGGCTGTCACCCTGCATGAGGTCACCTTGACAGAGAGAAATCCCCCATGCTAAAGTGTGCCAACCCCTGAGAGGGAGGTGGAGGCCAGTGCTATCTCCCGTTGTTCCTGAGGAATTCAATCTCGCTGCCTTCCTTCTCGACCGCCACTTGGCGGAAGATCGCACGAAAAAACCCGTCATATACTTCGGGCAACAAATTATCACCTATGCCGATCTGGAAAACAGAGTCATGACCTGCCGCGCACGGCGACTGGCAAGGTACAAAGGTATAAGTTGCGGGAACTGATAAAGGAATAGTTGCTTCCAGCCCGGATCGGGGGATAATAAGTGTACCGATACTTGAATTCAGGAAGGCTAAAGATCTTGGCATGGAGGGGAGAGCACTATTACTGTTGAGCGTCCGTGCACTGAGAAATCAGCGCTTTGGCGTGTTGCCAAATCCTCGCAGATAGGAGGAAGTCCGTGAGGTTGCCAAAATTTGACTATGTGGAACCGAAGAACATCAAGGATGCCTCTTCCATACTCCTTGACGATCCGAAGGCCAAAATACTCGCAGGGGGGACTGACCTATTGGTTAACATGAAGCATCGGGTTGACGTGCCCTCTGTTATCGTGAATATCAAAAGGATACCTCATTTGGACTTTATCGAAAAGAAGAACGGTGCCACAAGGATTGGTGCACTTGCATCGCTCAAGAAGGTATATACAAACCCACTCATAGGAGAGAAACTCCGTGCTCTTACCCGGGCCGCCCCATCGGTGGGCTCATACCATCATCAGTGTATGGGCACAATCGGAGGTAATATATGTCAGCAAAATCGATGTAAATTTTTTAATCAATCCCAGTGGTGGCGAAGCTCCAGGCCTCTTTGCTTCAAAGCCGGTGGAGAGATCTGCCATGTGGTAAATAAGAAGGGGATATGTTATTCGAGTTATTCCGGTGATGTGGCTCCCGCCCTGCTGGTGTTAAATGCCAAGGTTATTCTGGAGGACAAAACGGCTAAAAGGGAAATTCCACTCGAAGGTCTTTTTTCTGGAGATGGAAAGGTCCCCCTCAATCTACAAGGTGGAGAGATCTTACGTGAAATTGTTATTCCTCAGGAGGCCTCGGATGGATTTTCGACCTATATGAAGTTCGCAACCCGCGAGAGCATTGATTTTCCAATAGTCGGTATAGCACTGTGGGCATCAATGCAAAGGAAAGAAGTCAGGGTATTCTTCACGGCTGTTGACCGGAGGCCGGTAAGGGCTAAACGTGTTGAGGATTTCTTAGGGGGAAGGGAGCTCAATGAGGAGACACTGGAAGAAGCGGTTGATCTCTCCTCCAAGGAAGCGACACCGGTTAAGACGTCCATATATTCACCCTCCTATAAGAGGAAGGTAATGAGGTTACTACTGAAGAGCGCGCTGAAAGGAGCCATCAGGAGGGCAGGGAGATGAACCATGTTATTGTGTTGAACATAAACGGGGATACGTATGAAGTGCTCGTTTCCCCCAATAAGACGCTTCTGGAGGTATTGAGGGATCAATTGGGGTTCATGGGCACCAAGAGGGGATGCGATTTAGGTGTCTGTGGAACGTGTACCGTACTCATGGACGGAGAGGCTTATCTCTCTTGCCTGACCCTCGCCATGGATGCCGTTGGAAGGGAGATATTCACCATAGAAGGTTTGAGCCAGGAGGGGGAACTCCACCCACTCCAGAGGGCTTTTATAGAAAAAGGGGCGATTCAGTGTGGATTCTGTACCCCTGGCATGATCTTAACCGCCAAGGCAATATTGGATGAAGAGGGAAAACCCACGGAAGAAAACATAAGGAAAAAGATGGCCGGAAACCTCTGCCGTTGCACCGGCTACAAGAAAATCGTCGAAGCTGTCTTTAGTGTCGCCACGCAGACTGAAAAGGGGGAATAGATGGAAAGGGAGTTGGATGTGGTAGGCACCAGAATGCCCATGCTGGATGCAGCAGCCAAGGTCAAAGGCGCTGCCCAATTTACGGACGACCTCATTCTTCCGGGAATGCTCTATGGAAAGATATTGAGGAGTCCCTTGCCCCATGCACGGATTCTCAATATTGACACATCAAAGGCGGAGAAACTGCCGGGTGTAAAGGGTGTGATGACAGGCCAAGATATACCCGATCGAAAATATGGGATCGTGCCCAAGGCGAAGGACGAGTACGCTCTGGCCAAGGATAAGGTGCGTTTTATCGGTGATGAGGTGGCTGCGGTCTGCGCAATTGATCATGAAATAGTGGAAGAGGCCTTAGATCTTATCAAGGTGGAATATGAAGAGCTCCCCGCCGTGTTTGATCCCATGGAGGCCATAAAGAAAGGGGCACCTCTGGTCCACGATGACGCACGGGGGAACATCTCCGCATCCATTAGAAAGGAATTCGGAGATGTGGAAAGCGGATTTGGAGAGAGCGATTTTATCTTCGAAGACAGCTTCTACTCTCAGCCTGTAAACCATGCCCCTCTTGAACCCCATGCGGCCATTGCTCAGTATGACCCTCTCAAGGGTGAGCTGACGATATGGTCCTCAACCCAGATCCCATTCTTCCTGAGAAGGAATCTATCAACCACACTGCTTATTCCCGAGAGTAAGGTCCGTGTGGTCAAGCCAAAGGTGGGTGGGGGTTTTGGACAGAAAATCGATATGTACGCAAAGGACTTCTGTGCATGTTGGTTTGCGATGAAGCTAGGAAAACCGGTGAAATTCGTGTACGAGAGAGAGGAGGTCTTTATCGCCACCAGACAGAGACACCCCGTCTATCTGTGGGTAAGGACGGGACTCAGTAAGGACGGCAGGATCCTCGCGCAAGAGTTTCGGGCTCATGCGGACGGCGGAGCCTATAATAGCACCGCACCCCTCATGATCACGCTTCTGGGTTATTTCCTCATGATACCTTATCGCGTGCCCAACTTGCTCTATGAAGGTTATCACGTCTATACGAATAAGCCAGTAGGTGGCGCCATGAGGGGGCATGGCGTGCCTCAAGCACGCTTTGCCGTCGAGCGTCATCTCGATATGATTGCGGAACGGATAGGTGCGGATCCAGCGGAGATGAGAATCAAAAATAGTATTCATGCCGGAGAACCTCATCCAGCCAAGTTTATTATCAATACCTGTGGATTTTCCGATACCGTCAAGAAGGCGGCTGAAGCCATAGGATGGAACGAAAAGAGGGGAAAACTGCCCTTTGGCAGAGGGGTGGGACTTGCAGGAGGGGCCTACCCCAGCGGGGTGAGTAACATGAGCCACATAAGCTCGGGGGCTGTGGTTCAATTGGGTCGGGATGGGGCTGTAAATGTCCTTACTGGGGCTGCAGACATTGGCCAAGGAGCGGAGACGGTGATCGCCCAGATCGTTGCGGAAGAACTCGGCGTGCCCTTCGAAGACGTCAGGGTAACTGCGGCCGACACGGGAATTACCCCTCTCGATCCGGGCACGTTCGGAAGTGGGGTTACGGTAAGAGCGGGCAATGCAGCCAGACTGGCTGTCATGTCTGTTAAGAAGAAGCTCTTCGAATTTGTCGCCCAAAAACTCGAAGCGAACGTGGAAGACCTCGTGGCCAAAGAGAGAAAAATCTACGTCAAGGGGTCTCCTGACGAGGGAATAGACCTTTCAGTTGCCCTCAAAGCGTATCAATATGCGGATCTCCCCATGCCTATTGTGGGCAGAGGCTCGTGGATGGCTCCTGCAACCGAGCCCACCACTTTGCTCAAGGAGGATGGAAATTTTTCTCCAAGCTATTCCTTTATGACCCAGGCAGCTGAGGTTGAAGTGGATCCTCAAACGGGCAGGATAAAGGTACTGAAGATGGTGGCAGCCCACGATTGCGGAAAGGCGATCAATCCNNGAGGGCCAGCTCGAAGGCTCCGTTGTGGGTGGAATGGGACAGGCCCTTTACGAGGAGGTCGTGACCGAAAGAGGGCAAGTCATGAATCCCTCATTCCTCGATTATGGTTTTCCCACCACAATGGAAATGCCGGAAATAGAGACTATTGAGGTGGAGACAGATGACCCCCTCGGGCCTTTCGGAGCAAAAGAGGCAGGGGAAGGTACACAAATATCTCCCGCGCCTGCCATTCTCAACGCCATCTACGATGCCATCGGCGTTGACTTCACGGAGCTTCCGGTAACTCCCGAGAAGATCCTCAAGGCTTTAGAGGGAAAAGGGATGAGAAAAAGGAGGTTCACCGGTAGTGCTAATAGGTGATAAGACTCGGCAAAAAGGTAGCAATCTGCGGGAAAACCATGAGGATAATCGTAACAATAATCAGTGTAGCAAGAAAGGGAAATATCCCCTTAAAAATTCTCTCAAGGGGTACATCAGGGGCAATCCCCTTAATGACAAATACGTTGACCCCTACCGGCGGTGTAATCACCCCCATCTCCCCTACGAGCACAATGATGACCCCAAACCAGATCGGGTCAAAGCCGAGCTTCACAACTATCGGGAAGAAGATGGGGATGGTAACCACAATTAAGCCCATGGCATCCATGAAGAAGCCGCCTATAAAGTAAATGAAGACGATGATCCCTATGATAGCCATCGGGTGTATGGGAAGCCCCCCGAGCCAGTCAGCCAGGACGAAGGGTATCCTCGATACCGCCATGAATTTACCAAAGATGACAGCCCCGGTGATAATGAATAGCACCATACAAGATGTTCGCAAGCCATCCTTGCCGGCCTCAAAAAATGTCCGCCAACTGAGCTGGCGTCTGGCTAAGCCGATAATCAAAGCACCACCGGCTCCAATTGCTCCAGCCTGAGTGGGGCTGAACAAGCCGCCAAATAACCCCCCGATGGCCAAAACGAAAAGAATCATGGCCTCAATAATTCCCGTCATCGCTCCTAGTTTCTCCTTCCAGCTGGTTGGGGCTCCAGGGGGACCGATGGCGGGGTTGCGCCAGCAAAGCAAAGCCACGGTTGCGGCAAAAAAGATGCTCAGGAGTATCCCCGGCAATATCCCGGCGACGAAGAGTTTGCCGATGGATTCCTGCGTCAATATCCCATAGACAATGAGAACGGTGCTCGGTGGAATAAGGATGCCAAGGGTGCCGGCAGCGGCGACGGTCCCGGTGGCGAGTGTGTCATCGTAGTGATACCTCTTCATCTCCGGAAGCGATATCTTGCCCATGGTAGCTGCCGTTGCCGTGCTCGATCCACAGATAGCACCAAACCCGGCGCAGGCGAATACGGTGGCCATGGTCAGGCCACCCCGGAGCTGTCCTACCCAGGTATAGGTCGTCTTGTAAAGTCTCTGGCTAATGCCCGAAGCGAAGGCGAAGGTACCCATAAGGATAAACATGGGGATAACACTTAACGGGTAAGAGGAAAAAGTGTCGAAGATATCGCGACCGAGAAGACCGAGCGCCGCTTCTGGGCTCGTTAAATAGGCAAAACCAACAAGCCCAACAAGGGCCATGGCAAAGGCAACCGGCATTCTGAGGAGAAAGAGGAGGACAAGGAGACCGATACCGATGATGCCTGCAGTAGTTGGGCTCATCTCTGCACCATCTTCGTGAGCGATTTAAGAAACTCGACCAAAAATACCAAACAGACGGGAATACTGGCGAGGGCAATACCATAGGCAAAAGGATAATAGGGTATGTAGATAGTTGCACTATACTCGCCTGAGGTTTGAAAGGAATAACCAAGCACACACAGTCGCCAAATAATCACCATGAAGAGCCCTAATCCCAGAAGAAAAACGATGCTGTCGATAACTGCTTGGGCACGCCGTGGCAGCCGAGTGATAAAAAATTCCACCCGAATATGCCGGCCGAGAATCAGCGTCATGCTGGCAGCAAAGGAAATTGCCACTATCTGGGAAAGCATCACGATGTCAAGGGCACCGAGGAGACGCCACAGGAAGACCTTAGCCCCCACGACATCGATGCAGGTAATAGCCATCATCAGCAGCAACCCAACAAGCCCTATCCACTCAAACCAGCTACTTAACCGACGATTAAACCTTTCAAATTTGCCTAACACTCGGCTTCCCTCACCATCTTCGGTGTGGGGGCGGGGGCTCTGTCCCCCGCCCCCACCCTCGGGCGTCAAGAGAGATTGATAAAAAATCCCGGACTATCAAGCCACAGTCCCCATGTTCGCGAGCCGTATGCCCAAATGTTGGGGAGTCTCCCCTCAGGGGGCAGCCTGTCTATTTCATCAG
>JABAOH010108429.1_pt2 | contig 24186 bp, 20 predicted proteins | sample 7062181 | NCBI WGS metagenome assembly JABAOH01 (sample SAMN14538630, study PRJNA623070) | marine sediment metagenome | biome: marine biome [ENVO:00000428]; feature: marine pelagic biome [ENVO:01000023]; material: deep marine sediment [ENVO:00002113]; isolation source: pool of 5 deep marine... | reverse complement strand
ACATTCTTGTTCCCTGGACGGCAATGACATGACCGGGCGTACCAAACAAGTTTTCAACAGCTCTTATCGCCTCTACGGTCCGGTTCATAGCCTCCCAACAATCCCTATCCAGGCTTCCACTCCAATTTGACTGCGGTTCATTGGCTACTCCGTAGAGGACATGGCTGTCGTTCTTAAAAATTTCCGCCAATGTTTCCCAGGTCTCAATCGTATTATCCGTGGGCCAGCCCAACTGGGTAAAACCCGGATCAGACCATAATGAAAGCAATACATAAACTCCGGGTTTGCTTTTTATATAATCGACAATTTCTATAATATCATCCAGGTATTCCCGGTCTAAAAGTATTCCTTGCCAATGGGTCCTCCCCTGGGAAGTACCATAGCTTTCCATTGTCAGCCTGATAAAATCCGCTCCCCATACATCCACCAATTCATCGATTCGTCGTTTAATTTCCGCGGCATTGGGTGGAGACCAGGTGCAGGCATTACACCCCCTGGTATCCTGGAGGTTAGCTCCCCTACCCTGCCAGACTTGCCCGTCAGGCGTATAGATTTTGTTTCCTTTCGTATACAGCCACCCCTTAGACCCGGGCGGCGTATTGTCCCCATTTTCGGAGCCGTTTTTTATTTTACATCCATACAAAAATAAAAGAATTGACAGGATAAAAGAAATAGAGACCATTAAATGGTAGTTTTTATAATTTTGTTTTTTCAACATTTCCTCCTTCATTCCCTAATTGTAAATAAAATCGAAACCCGGGTCAAGAATGAATTTTTTTCCCTGCTATGAAACTGCCTATGAATATTTCGGAAATTGACTTGACAGAATAAATTTTCTTTAGTATTATGTGTCTTAAAGAGTTTTGGCGGCTACTATTTTTTACTAATATCCTGTAAAAGCTTGCAAAAAAAACAAAGACCAGCCCATTTGTATAAGGAGAATTAAAATGAAAATAAAAGTCTTTATTTCGATGGTTTGTCTATCGGTTTTCTTTCTTCTGCCCGGATTGAATCAAGCAGAACAAGCACAACCTTGGCAAAAAAGAGGCGTTGCATTAAAACTCACAGGCGGCATGAACTACATGTTGCTTGGAGACTGGAATGATTTTATGAATGGATGGACAGATTATGAAAATAATTGTGCAAATGATTTGGGCGGTACCACGGAAGGTGCATTCAAAAGCATACGATGGGGACTGGATTTTGAAGGAGATGTGATTATCTATTTAAATCCCCGGCTTGGAATCACGATTGGTTCGGGTTATATCTATGGCAAAAAAGGACCGGATGCGAAAAAAATGACGTCGAACCTGCCTGATGTAACATTCAGACTGAACCACGACATGCAAATAAGTGCAATTCCCGTAAAAATAGGTGTTTATTATTGTTTATCCAGGTCTTCAAAATCCCGTTTTTTTCTGAGTGGTGGGATCGGTTACTATTTTGCAAAAATATCTGAGGTGTATATGAATCAATGGGATGGTAACTGGAGTCATGAAAATCAGGATGCAAAAGGTGAAGGAGTCGGATTCCAGGGAGGAATGGGATTGGAGTTAGATATTGCAAAAAATATCGCTTTTGTTGTTGAAGGATATGGCAGGTATGCAAAAATCGGAGATTTTACGGGAGAAAGGGCCTGGAGTATGTCATTCGGTCCGAGCGGTTCATGGAAAGGAAGTCTTTACTATTATGAATTAGATGCTCCATATGGCATGCTTCCCTATATTGAAATAAATCCTAGAGTACCAGGTGGAGCCAATAGAAGGAATGTAAGGAAAGCCACAGTGGATTTTTCAGGATTTACAGTGAGAATAGGAGTCAAAATAAGACTGTTTTAGTATCAGTGGGGACAGATTAAAACCTGTTTCAAAGCATAGTCTTATAATTGGGTGCAGCGCTTTGTTAGGTTTTGTTGTTATGTTCCAAAGTTATTACTACTTTTCCTCGGGCGTGTTCTTCTTCAAGATACCGGATAGCTTGAGGAACATCACTTAACGGGTAAACTCTATCTATGACAGGTTTAATTTTGCCAGCGAGAAGAAGCTCTTTTAAAAAAATAAGATCCTTTTGGTTTGGTCCCGCAGAGAGGATTCTCATTTTCTTACTCCCGGTCATTGAAATAAATGGTCCCAGGAGCATTGCTTGGTACATTTGTGCCATTGTACCTCCGACCATGACATAAATTCCTTTGGGACTTAATGCACGCTTGTAATCGAAAATCGAATGATATCCGTTAACAGCAAGAATCAGGTCATAACGCTCTCCATTTTTGGTGAAATCCTCTTTCGTGTAATCAATGACGTGGTCTGCACCAATTGAGCGCACCATGTCCAAATTCCTGGTGCTGCACACGGCAGTGACTTCAGCCCCGAATGATTTGGCAATCTGAACTGCAAACGTACCAATACCTCCAGACGCACCATTAATCAGAACCTTCTGCCCTTTCTGAATCTGTCCTTTATCGCGAAGCCCTTGCAGGGCGGAGACTGCCGCTAAAGGTACAGCCGCTGCTTCCTCGAATGTCAAATTTGCCGGTTTTTCTGCCAATGCATTTTCACTGGCACTTGCATACTCGGCAAAACCACCATAACCACTCTCGCATATGTCCCCAAATACCTCATCACCTGGGGAAAACTCTTTTACGTTTCTCCCTACCGCTTCAACCTGCCCCGCTATGTCAGCTCCGAGTATCTTGTGTTTTGGTTTTAGAAGCCCGCCGCCCATTAGGCGGACCAAGAACGGGTCAGCTCTCAGGTAGCGCCAGTCCTTTGCATTTAAGGATGCCGCATGAACTTTTATCAAGACTTCATCGTCCTTAGGGGTAGGTTTTTCTACCTCTTTTAGTTCAAGAACATCCGGTGGCCCGTATTTTTCATATACAATCGCTTTCATAAGTATTCCTCCTTTTTGTTAGGTTTTGTCGTTATGTGCCACAGTTATGACGACATTTCCCTTTTTGTGCCCTTTGTCAACATACCTGTGGGCCTCGACGATCTGTTCCAACGGATAGCGTCTATCTATGACCGCTTTTAGCTTTCCCGCCTCAATAAGCTCTTTGAGAAAAATTAAATCTTCTGCCTTAATTTTTTCTAAACCGTAAGTGGAAAGAAAAATTCCATTTTTCTTTAGCAAGCCTTTACAACGTGAACGCGAAATCTTACCTACAGCGTCGAATATAACATCATAGGTCTCACCGCTTTTGGTAAAATCCTCTTTCCTGTAATCTATTACTTTTTCAGCTCCCAGAGATTTCACCAATTCTAAATTGGTGGTACTGCATACCCCGGTAACTTCTGCACCATAGTACCTGGCCAGCTGTACCGCATAAGTACCTAAACTTCCCGAAGCTCCATAGATAAGGACTTTTTGTCCTTTCTGGATATTTCCTTTTTGAAAAACCTTTATTATTGTAAGTCCTGCAGCAGGAACGGCGGCGGCTTCCTCATAGGTAATATTGGCAGGTTTTACTGCCATCAATCCCTTTTTTTCAATCGTTCCTTCTTCAGGTTTTTCAGGTAGACATATGTACTCAGCATAAGCACCAAAACCAAAACCAGCAAATGCAAAAACCTTGTCACCTTTCTTAAACAGTTTTACATCTTTGCCCACTGATTCAATTTCTCCTGCTAACTCCATACCTAATATAGGTACTTTTTTTGGCCTCATGAGACCAAATAAAAGTCTAACAGCAAATGGGTCAGGCTTTCGTATTCGAGTGTCCCCTATATGTGCTGTTGTTGCGTGAATCTTTATCAGCACTTCATTATCTTTAGGAACAGGTTTTTCTACCTCTTTGAGCTGAAGAACTTCCGGTGGCCCGTATTTTGTGCATACAATTGCTTTCATAAGTATTCCTCCTATCTGTTCCTTTGCATACATCTATGTCACCATCCCCACTAGCATCCTTATTGGTTTGTCAGGAACTTTAACACCTCGTTGCTGATCCATTCTGGTTTTACGATGGCCAAGTCATGACCAGCGTCTGGGGTGATTAATGTTTTGACTTTAGGTGCGACCTTATTTAAGTGTCGAATGGCTTTCTGAGCAGAATATGTCACTTCATTCTCTCCAACTAAGAAGAGAGTGGGAACTTTTAGGTTCTGCCAGTCTTTGTCTGTCAACACGGTCGGAGGGACAAAACTTCTACGCTTGAAGCACTTAAATGATAAAAGTGCTTCATTTACCATGTTGTCGATAGCTTCTCGGGTTGTTTCGTCCTTTTTTACCGCGTCAGCGTTGTACCAATAAAGATATCGTCGGATGATAAAACGAGTAGGAATGAAGTAATAAATCATCCCACGCACCAAAACCTCAAGTCTTGCAGGTAAAACTCCCACTGAAGCAATCAGAACTAATTTATTTAGGCTCTGAGGATAAGCAAGGGCGTAGAGGCTTGCTTGCCAACCTCCGTAGGAGAAACCCATGAGGTTAATGTTGTTCAACTCGAGCGCAGTGAAAAACTCATCCAGCCATTGCACAAAATCACTCGGTTTCTTCATTGGGCGTGTATAGATGCTGCGACCATTATCAAAGATGTGATCCAGAGCGTATGTTCGATAGTCTACCGACAATTCTGCGATTTGAGGTATCCAAGCAAGAGAGTTCTCTGAGTCACCAGGCAATAGGACTAATGGAGGTCCATCTTCAGGACCACTAATCCGTACAAACGTCTGGCCAAACGACGTTTTCACCATCTTGGTTTCCAAAGCAATCGGCCAGCGTTTTGCATGCTCGTCGTAACAGGCCAGGTATGTTTCCTTTGCTTTTTGGGATCTAAATGGGTGATAGGATTCTTTCAATGTACCTCCTAAACACTAATATTTGGATTCAGCAACGCCTGACGACCAAGCTCACCTGCCGCTATGAAGCGCAGCGGAATAGCGGTCGGGTGCTGTCCCACCTATTACTTTCTTGCTGCTTGTCATTGTTACACTTTGAACAAAGCTCTTTTTTAGATTTGTATCCCCCAGAGTGTAAGACTCTTATTCCTACTTCATTTGCCATAAAATCAAAAAGACCACATTTGTTACTACATTTATCAGTCATTGGTTTATCCTTTTTATACCTAACTATAATTATACGAAATTCGTTTTTTTTTAGTAGATTTGCCATTTTACCAAAAAACAGTGGTTTTTGCAACTTTTCTTCGTTATTTGCTTATAATACCATAATATACGAAATTCGTATATTATGTGATTATTGGAGGAAGTAGAGTAAATGAGATACAACATCCTTCATCAATTCCAAAACTTCTTAATCTCCCGTCCATTGGATAGTCTTTATTCTTCCAAAACGCAATAAATCCTTTTTTTGCCTTTTCGCTGAATGTGGAAAATTTTTTGTTTTTATGTTATAAATTGGATAGCGAAAAGGATGATATTATGACAAATAAAAAACAGAAAAGAGTGTTGTCAGTGAAAATGTTTTCATCTTTTGAGGAAGAAAACCGTGCAGAGCATCGTCGATTAGCTACTTTGACCCCTAACCAGAGACTAAAAGAGTTTGCAATACTTCAAGAGCGTGTTTGGGGAACAAGGTGGACTGAAGATCGGATTGTAAAAATCGCAAGTATTGAAAAAGTGACCTGGTAGTGGACTGATAGAGAAAAAACATGATTTTTACTCAAGATATGAAGGAGTTCATTGAACTCCTTGAAAAGTATCAAGTTGAGTATGTTGTAATCGGAGGATTTGCAGTTAACTATTATGGCTATATCAGGACAACTCAGGATATTGATATTTTAATATTTCCTTCTTCAAAAAATGCGCAGAATATGATAGATGCATTAGATGAATTTGGATTTGGCAGTGCAGGAATTACCAGGGAATGCTTTGAAACAGCAGGAACCGCAGTTCATCTTGGCGTTGAACCCAACCGGATCGATTTATTGACTAATCTTAAAGGTGTCTCTAACGAAGAAATTTTTAAGAATAAAAAGAGGATTAAATATGAAAAAATGTTTTTAAACATCATATCTCTACACGATTTGCTTGAGTGCAAGAGATGTTCTGATAGACTAAAGGACCTTGCAGACGTGGATGAGCTTGAAAAAACGATTAAGGAAAAAAAAAGCGAATAAAATAAAACGCTTGTTTCATTCTTGTGCTGCACCATCCTTACGCCAGATAACCGTTGATATTGCACGGCCAAACGTTTTCCATCATTCAAACCTCATCTCAAACCCATAATAGGGTGCACGCGCCGTGTGCACACCGGAGGCAGCTAACCTTGTCCGGGAATCGATTTGAATTGTTTTCTTTGCCTGTCCCGTTGTTCGTTGTTTCCGTTGTTTTCGTTGTTTTTATCTCAGGTTTTTTTTCCATTCCTCCAGCATCTGTTGGGCCATCTTCTTCCTATCGTCATTTCCAGGGTAAATAGCCAAAAATTTCCGGAGGTTTTCAACCGCCTTTTCCCATTTGCCCCATTTCGATAAGACTAGCGAGTAATTAAAATAAATAGTAGGGTCCTGGTCGATTTTCAACAGCCGTTCATAATAAGATACCGAAACCTCATATTTCCCGATTTGACTGGCTGTCAGGGCTGCATAGAAAAGAACACCGGGGTCTGTCTTTGTGTGTTTATCTACCTCACTGTAAACCGCAAACGCTTCCGGCATCCGTCCCATCTGGAAAAGGCACATACCCACTGTTTTCTTGAAATGAAGATTCTCCGGTTCTACTTTTAGAATATTTTCAAAACAATACAGGGCCTCCTTAAAATTCTCTCTTTTCAGGAATATGTTCCCTTTTGCCAGGTTCACCGCGGTGGAAACCTCAGGAGAATCAACCTTTTCCAATTCCTTTAACACCACAAAGGCATCGTAAGTTTCTGATTGTGAAATCAAAAAATTGGCATAATCGATCTTAAGGTTATAGTCCCGCGGATTCATACGAATGCCCTCCTTAAACATTTGCAGCGCTGCTTCAATATTCCCATTTTTGTTGTACAAAAAGGCCAGCCTGGCATAAGGCCAGGAAAATTTGGGATTAAGGTGAATCGCTTCTCTATAGTTCAGCATGGCTTGTTTTTGTTTATTAGCATGGAGCAGCCGTTGGCCCTTGATGTAGTAGGTCCAACTGGCGATCAAATCTTTGGGGTCCGGGTATGTTAAGGCAGCGGTTGTTTTTTTATCGGAGGTTATATACCCTAATGATGCCAGGCGTTTGATTTCAGCGGCGTTTAATTTTCGGCCGCTGTTAAATCGTATGGACTCATACATCTTTAAATAAACCCCCATTTTTCGTTTCATTTTTTGGGCCAGGAAATTTTTTTTGAAAAACAGGTTATTTTTTTCAATAGGGTCCATTGCCAGGTGGTACAATTCCGGGCGAGGCAAGTCTATATATTTATAGTCATCTTCAATCCACCCTTTCACAGCCGCACTCCCCATTGCTTCGTTCGGGAATATACTTTCAATATAAAAACCGCGTTTCTTCACATCCTTACCCATGATGAGGGGAAGCAGAGAAATGCCCTGGACATTCCCTGAGACAGGTATACCCAGGTAATCCAATATGAAGGGCGTCACATCCATCACATCAACCCTGGGGGTCACCCGTTTATCCCGGGGAAGCCTTTTGCCTGAGATAATCAAGGGGACCCTCAAATTTTCTTCATAACAGAAAACCTGGTGACCTAATTCCCCATGTTCGCCAAAAGCCTCGCCGTGATCTCCCACAATCACTACCAGCGTATCCCGGAGAACCCCCCTGGATTTTAAGCGATTTATTATTTTACCTACATACTCGTCCATATAGGCGATTTCGCCATCGTAAGGGTTTTCTTTGAACCGGGAATAGTAAGGTTCGGGCGGTTCATAATAGTCATGGGGGTCATAAAAATGGACAAAACAAAAGAAAGGGGCCGGCCCGATGGTATTAAACCATTGGGAGAAATCCCTATACACCTCTTCCGCTTTACGTTCGGCGGTATGGGCTTTGATCTCTTTACCGGAGTTGTTGAAGTGTTGGTTATACACATCAAAGCCCTGGCTGAGCCCAAACCGGGAATCCAGGGTAAAGGAAGATATGAATGCAGCGGTGGTGTAGCCTTTTCGTTTCAGGATTTCGGCCAGGGTATCCAATTCCCGGGGAAGCTGGTATTTCCCGTTATTTCTAACTTTATGATAGGGGACCGCCGTCCCGGTCATAATAGAGCAGTGGGCCGGCAGTGTTATGGGCACCTGGCTAAAAGCAGCTTCAAACAAAACACCTTCCCTGGCAAAAGCATCGAGATTCGGAGTGCTCCCCTTCCTGTAACCGTAAACTCCCAGGCGATCCGCACGGGTGGTGTCCAGGGTGATAAGTAAAACATTGGGTTTCCGATTATTACCCATCAACATCCCCTCAGTCGGTAAGACGATCGATAAAAAAATAAAGATCACCACCGAAGTGAACAAAGCGACTTTTACTTTTTTATTCATTCTTTTCCTCCTTGTATGAGGCCTATTTGAATTCCGTCTTGCAGTTGAAAACGTAAAACAATCGACCCCAATTTTTCTTGCACAACTTAATTCCTCCAATTCATTTTTTTCCGGAAATACGAAAGTACAAAGAACCTGGAAGTCTAGTGCCTTATAATGAACACAATAATGTCAAAGAACAATGTACGTTTCATTAGATATACGGATACAAGATTATTAAACGGAAGCTGAAAACTGTCAATTAAAAAATTTTTTTTTTGAAAAATTTCTTTGCCATCTCCCTTATTTCAAATTTTTCAATACCCAGGCTGCTTCTTCATGGATGCTGCGGTTTTTATGCTTCAATAACCGTGTTAAAGGCTGCCGGGAACGTTCCGATTTTATCCTGGTGAGGGCTACCGCCGCTTCATTACGCACCATCCAATCATTATCCTTAAGTGCCTCCACCAATACGCCTATACTCTTTTGAGATTTTATTCTTCCTAAAATACAAACCACTTCCCATCTGACTTGAGCCAGTGGGGATTTGAGGGGTTTGGCTAGAGTTTCCAGGACCGGTTCACCAATGTCTACCAGTGCCTTTTTGGCTATTTCCCGGACCATCCAGTCATTGTCTGCTAATGCACGGACAAAATGATGGGCCAATGTTTTAGTCTTAAGTTTCCTTAAATAACCTAGCACTCTCCAGCGGATCATTGCATCCTCATCCTTCAAAACCCTTAGCAGCGCAAGAATCGACCTTTGGGTGCCCATTTTACCCAGGCTGATAACCGCACCACCGCGAACGTGTCTATCTTTGTCATTCAAAGCCATAATTAGCGATTCGATTACGTTATCCGTTTTGGCGAATTTCAAGGCATATGCCGCAGCCCCACGTACTTCGGGTTCCACTTGCCTGTCATTCAAAACGTCAAGCAGCGGCTCGACAGATTTCTCTAATTTAAGTCCACCTAATGTACGGACAATATTTGTTCTCAAATGGGGCGTTAAGGTTTTATCCTTTAAGACTGAGATAAAAAAATTCACCACGTTTTCCGATTTAATGCGCGCCAAAGCCCAGACCGCCTTGGTCTGCGTCCAGGAACCCCTGAATACGTTATTCCAGGCCGCATCGCTTATTATACTCACCAGCGGTTCGACAGCCGATTCCCCGATTTCCGCTGCCGCTTTTAGAATGACGTTGGTGTTTTTATCATTCACATCTGTAATTCGCCGGACAAGATCATTTAATTTCGGATTTTTATAAGACGTAATGTTGGGAGTAGAGCTGTTGTTAGTGGGTTTGGCATTAAGCTGCGAAGGACTTTGGGCAGGTGAGCCGATGGTCGAGGAAGGCGTTTCTTCAAAACCACTGGAAATCCATTTTGTCCAGTCCCCTTTAAAGGCTTCTTCTATCTGAAGGATGCTTTTTATTCCGAAAATGAAAGTGATGGCAACGGGGTCGGCCCGGTAGCTGGTGTGCCCTTCATAGAAACCGTAACGCATTATATAATTGGCCACCATTTCACCTGTATGAATATAAGACAACCTTTTTACCAGGTTTGCTTTTTGTTGGGGATTTAGGTTCGGGAATTTTTTGTCCAGGAATGCTTTTTATTCGGGTTCCAGTTCCCGCCGCACCTCGATATGATACATTCCCCGTATGCCGTCATTGAAAATGGAATCTTGCCAGCCATGGCCGCTTTGGGATTTTAAATAAATTTTTTTGCCGTTATACATGAAATGATCGAGATTTTTAGGTTGTTGGCCCTTTTCACGGTTCATTTCCTCATGTTGTTTGATCAATTTCCATACGTAGAGCAGGGGTTTTGCCATTTGCGGGTGGGTCAGCCCCAGTTTTTTAACCAGGCGGTTGTCGTTGATCAGTACTGAAATGATATCCTCATTTTCCCCCATAAAACCTGCTCCCGAAGACCTGCCGGGTCGGCCCATCATGGTGATTTCGGCTGTGGAACGTCCTGTGATCATGCGGGTCTGTTTTAATTCGGTTTCGGAATGAAGACCGGTTCGAGCTAACGTGGGAAAATCTTCCGCATCCGCAGCAGGTTCTTCGGAAACGTTTACCGGTTCATTTGTTTGCGGATATGCGCTTGCCGGTGCTGGAAAAAAGAAGAGTCCGCAGGTTAATAGGACAGACATGACGGCGATTACTTTGATTTTCATCTTAGACCTCCTATGGTCATTATTTTAGCATAATATATAGCCTACATATATGTATATGTAATCGGTATGAAAAAAATATGGAATTTTCATGAATTATCAACAGGCCTTTCGAGCACAGGTTGTCCAAGAAATAAATGCAACTGTAGGGGTTTGATTTAGAGGCTGTGTCAAAATCCGAAAAAAGGATCGAATGTGAATTCGGGCGAATACAAAATCCCGACCGAGTCCCTACAAAGGGTTTCCAGGCGGACGTAGGGGTTCGGCCGGTATTTCGTGTTCACCCCCTATTTTGACACAGCCTCTGAATCAAGCCCCTACTTCCCCACGCAGTGGGGCCTGACCGCCGGAGGCATAAATAAAACGGGTCTTGAAACCCCAATTTCTATTTGATATGATTTGTTTTAAAGACGATCAGTTTGGAAGGTATAAGACAATGATGATGACAATTTTAACCATTATATTTCTGTTTCTTACCTTGATAGTGGGCCTTTGCGCAGAGACTCAAATGAGTGTTTTTTTTGGGTTGGGGGTGCCACCCCCTTGGAAAAAATTTAAAAAAAAAGGGAAATTGGAAATCGTTAAGTATTGACAAATTTTAAATTATTCTTTAAAATATACCTCATGGTTGAGAGGAAATTTTATGTTAGTTGGGTATTGGTGGGACCCAGAGGACCCAGATTAATGATGATAGATGCGCCCTACTTAAAAGATAGGAGCCAGAAAGATGAGCATGATAAGAAAAATAAAGAAATTCATGTTGACAGGCGCCAAATTGGCAGAGTCTTATGAGAATGATGGCGAATTTGACGAAGCTTATAAAGAATATTTCAAAATAGGCGATTATATAAAAGCAGGAAAAATTTTAGAGAAAACAGAAAAGTGGCATGAAGCAGCAAACTTATACATTAAAACAAATCAAATTGACCAGGCCAGGAGGGCAATCGAAAACTGTTTCAAACGAGATGAATCCTGGGAAAGATATGAGTTGGATAATGGAGATAAAATTTCAATTGAGGACTGGCTGAAAAGAAACCGTCAAGTCCGCCGATTTGCCAGATATGTTAGATATGTTGATAGTTTAAGCAATCAAGGGATTCCTTTAATCGTTGTTTTAGCCGACAAGCTTAAAAAAGTTTTAGAATATAAAGCCGCTGCCGACTTGTACAAAAGAGGATTTGATCTAATTAATAAAGAAAAAGGCAGTAAAAAAATCCAAAATGAAGTATGGCTTAAATATGCCGCTGAATGTTATTCCAAAGCAAAATTATATCCTGATGCCGCCCAATGCATGAAAGAACTCATTCTTGCCCAGGTACAAATTGGCGATGCGCTTCCTACAAATGACATCAATCCTTATAGAGATTACATCCATAATCTTTCACTGGCAAAAGAATGGAATTTCTTACCCCAATTATTGGAAATATTAGAAGATTTCGACCCCTTCAACATTGCTTATGATTTGTTAAAAATGGGGGAACCTTTATTATCCATGAAGGTGTTTTTTAAATTTTTCGGGAAAGTGATAAAAAGGGATTACAGCGATAAAGAGATTGAAATTAGAAACAAGAGAATTCAATATTGTTTTAACCAATATATTATTTACTACAGGGACAGAAAGGAATATAGAAAAGCGGCAGAAATCGCTTTACTTGATTCCCGAAAGGAAATAGCGGCTGAATTATTCAAAAAGGCTGAAGAAGAAAAAGAAAAATCCAAAGCTGCTCCCGCTGTAGATGTTGAAGGGATGGAAACCATAGAAGAACTGGAAGAAGATCAAAAACAAGAGAAAACAATACCTAAAAAAGAAATACTTAAATGTCCCACATGCGGTGAAATTGTAGCATCCAATTGGGAAGTTTGCCCCAGTTGTGACAATACCCTCAGTCTGGGAATGTGTGAATGCGGACAAAAGATAAAACCCCATTGGAAAAGATGTCCAGCCTGTCAAAGAGAGCTTAAACAGCCGATAAAAACACAGGTTGATACCAATGAGGATACGCCTGTAAATGAGGACACAAAGCCTTTCAATATGCCGAAAAAATTCGTCACTCGCGACTAGATTTTGACGCCGTCTCGCAGCAATTCTAATTATAGCGAGGTTGAGGTTGAGGTTAAGGTTGAGGAGAAAAAACTTCCTGAAATCACCTGTTCTCACAGAAAAATATGGAACATTCCAGGAGTTTTCCTTAACCTAAGCCTTAACCTGGCAATTCTCAAAATGAGAATTGCTGTATTCCTATTGACATTCTAATTTTTTTTTTCTAAAATCAAGTATGAGCGAAAATAACAACAGAGGAAATAGTAAACAGGAAAAAGTAAGCCCTTTTGAAATGAGCGGGAAGATATTGCTGATCCTGGCAATAATTTCAGTGACTCTTGGCTGCGGTGGTCCTGGTGTGCTGGAATTGGCAGGGACCTTAGAGCGCAGGACGCTGGAAGTTTCGGCGCCGATATCGGAAATAATCGTTGATATCCCGGTTAAAGTGGGAGACCATGTGGATAAAGGAACCGTCATTGTCCAACTGGACAGCGAAGTCGTGGCAGCCGAGCTTCGAGCTCACCAGGCCGCTCGTTCCGCTGCCAATGCTCTGCTAAAAGAAGCAACCGGTGAATTTAATAGACAGGAAAAACTGCGCAAGGCAAGAATCGCCACCACCCAGGCTTATGATGCAGCCAAACGGAAGAAGGATGAGGCGTTCTCCCTGGTGGCGGAAAGGGAGGCCCGAATTGCCCAGGCGAAAAAACGGCTGGAAGACCTGACCATCCGCTCAAGAGCCCCTGGTGTGGTGGATCAACTCCCCTATGAAAGTGGGGAACGCGTTCCGGCCGGCGGGGTGGTGGCAGTGGTAATCGCTGACGACAACCCCTGGGTAAGGGTTTGGCTCCCCGCTCGCGCAGTGGCACGGGTCAGCATCGGACAGGAAGCCAAAGTCAAAGTAGAAGGACTGAATACCTGGTTCAAAGGAAAAGTGGAACATGTTTCCAGGGAAGCAGAATTTACCCCCCATTATGCGTTGACCGAAAGGGAAAGCGCTCACCTGGTCTATGAAACCCGGGTTCGTTTAAGCAACCCGAAAAGAGACCTTCCACCCGGTATCCCGGCCCGGGTTCGCATCTCTTTAAAAAAGAAATAGGATGATCCAGGATATGGATAAACACAGCTCGGAAGAAACCGTGATCGAAGCCCGGGGGCTGACTCGATTTTTCGGCTCCTTGAAAGCCGTAGATAATTTGAGCCTCGATGTGTTCCGGGGTGAAATTTTCGGTTTCCTGGGCCCCAATGGGGCAGGGAAATCCACGTTGATCCGTATGTTGGTGGGGCTGCTTTCTCCTACCAGGGGGAAAGCCCAGGTATTGGGACTCTCCATGCCCAGGGAAGCGGACAAAATAAAATCTAAAGTGGGATACATGACCCAGAAATTTTCCCTTTATGAGGACCTGTCAGTTGAGGAGAACCTGGAGTTTGCAGCAGAGATTTTTGGCCTGGACAAAGGGGAAAGAAAACAGCGAATCGATAGGGTAATCGATGAGTTTGAACTGGGAGAGCGCAGGGCGCAGCGTCCCGCCACCCTTTCCGGTGGATGGAAACAGCGGCTGGCCCTGGCCGCGGCAACAGTTCATGAGCCTGAGCTTCTCTTCCTGGATGAACCCACTGCCGGAGTTGACCCGGACAGCCGCCGCCTGTTCTGGGAAAAGCTCTTTGACCTGGCAGCAGCCGGTACCACCATCCTGGTCTCTACCCATTATATGGACGAAGCGGTTCGCTGTCACCGTTTGTGCCTGGTTCGCAGCGGGCAGCGGAGTGCACTGGGGTCTCCCCATGACCTGATGGCATCCCTGCAAGGCCGAATTGTCGAAATCATCGCCCACCCCACAGACAAAGTCCTCAACTTCCTGGGGAAAAAACCGGAAGTCACCAGCGCCACCCAAATGGGTAACCGGCTCCATCTTCTATTGAACCCCGGGGCGCCCACGGCGGAAAAAACAGCAGTACAACTTGCAAAGGAACTTAAAGAAGCGGGATTCTCGGTTAATCTGGCTGAAAGTGCGGAACCAAACCTGGAGGATGTCTTCGTGGCATTGACCCACGGTGAGAGCATAGAAAACGGATGAAGGAGTTCATGAAATTTAAATTTAATATAAACCTGTCCGCTTCGATGCAGCGAATCTTGTCAGTGGCACGGAAAGAGATTCGCCAATTGATGCGGGACGTACTGACCATGGGATTTGTGGTTGGTGTCCCGGCAGTGCAGTTACTGCTTTTCGGGTATGCCATTAACCAGGACGTCCGCAATGTGAGAACAGCAGTGGTGGATCATTCCAATTCGTATATATCCCGGCAATTGATCGGCCAATTGGAAGCCACCCAGACCTTCCGTATTTGTAAGCAGTTGGACAGCGACGAAAAAGCCCGGGAGCTTCTAAAAGAGGGAGATGTCCGGGTAGTGGTGGTGGTGCCCCCTGATTATACCCGGTCCTATTACCGGGGACGGGGCGCGGAAATCTCCATCCTGGTAGATGCCACTGACCCGATCCTGGCGCGGGCGGTTCGAGCCTCGGCCAACGGGCTGATGGATAAACACAACCGCCGACTGCAAAGTTTTGATATCAATGTAGGTGAAAGTGCCCTGCGGGTCCCAAGAGAACGAACCACCTTTGGCACCAAACCGGACCTGGTGCGCCAACGGTTTTTGCGTTTTTCAGTGATCAACCTGTATAACCCTGAACTGCGAACGCCGGTGTTCGTGGTCCCGGCACTGCTGGGGGTGATTTTAACCACCACCATGATCTTAATGACAGCCCTCTCCATTGTTCGTGAGCGGGAACGCGGCAGCTTCGAGTTCCTCATCGCTACCCCTGTCAGCCGACTGGAACTAATGACCGGGAAAATCCTTCCCTATATTTGCATCGGCATTATCCAGATTGTGATCGTGGTATTTACCGGTCTGCTCCTTTTCGACGTTCCCGTGGCAGGAAGCCTCATTGACCTGGGAGTCGTATCGCTCTTCTTTATTGCCGCTAATTTAACACTGGGGCTGGTTATTTCTTCAGTCACTGCTTCTCAATTCCAGGCCACCCAGCTCTCGTTTTTCTTTTTTCTTCCTTCTGTTCTTCTCTCCGGTTTTATGTTTCCCTTTGGCTCCATGCCCGCCCCGGCACAGTGGATCGGTGAAACCTTGCCCCTGACTCATTTCATACGGGCAGCACGAGGCATTCTTTTGCGTGGTTCATCCCTCTTTGAACATATGGGGGAAATCGGTGCCATGCTGTTGTTCAGCGTCATCCTTTTCGGATTAGCCACCCGGCTATTTAAAAAGAGGTTGGATTAACAAATGAAACGTAAATTAGGAAAAATGGAAATGGCCGAGGCCACTACAAATGAGCATTTTCCTTTTAATGCAGTGATTATCCTGCGAATTACCAACGGTCCATCCGAAGAAACATTAAAAAAGCTTTTGGAGTACTTACAACACCGTCACCCCCTGTTGGGCGTTCATATTCATAAGGAAAAGAGCCGCTATTTCTTTGTATCTGAAGGTACTCCGGCAATACCGTTAAGCGTAGCAGCAAGGCAAAATAGCGACCATTGGCAGCATGCGGCAGAAGAAGAACTCAACCGTGAATTCGATATTTTTACCGGGCCGCTGGTTCGCTTTACGTATCTAATCGGTTCCGGCAGCAAAAAGGAGAGTGAAATTATCATTACGTTCCAACATACGGTGATGGATGCCATTTCAGGGGGTCACCTCTTACATGAAATACTTGCTTTTTGTCAAGAGATAGAATCCGGCGGCTCCATAGAGAAATTCAAACTGGTGGAACCTCTTCCCTTGCTCCCCTCGGTAGAAGCGTTTTTCCCTCCAGCATTCAAAGGAATCCGGAGGAAATGGCACACGTTTTTATTTGGTCTACGCCAGATGGGAGATGAGTTTCGTTACCGGCGGCGCACCAGGGGAAAAAGGAAAGCACCCATTCACCCCGCTGGAAAAGGTAAAATCCTGCCCATAAAGCTCTCAAAAGAAACAACCGCTGCCCTAATGAAAGCTTCACGCAAAAAAAAGATAACCTTAAACAACCTGCTCACTGCAGCTATATTAATGGCGGCGCATAAGCATCTCTACAACGGTGAAACGCGTCCCCTTCGTCATATTAACACCGCGGATTTGCGGCCTTACTTAAATCCTCCCCTGGACCCTCAATATTTTGGCAGTTATTTTGCCATGATGCTTTTTACGGTGGGAATGAAAGAGAATCCTGTAGTCTGGGAATTGGCCCGCGAGATCAGTGATCTTGTCTATTCCTCCCTCAAACGGGGCGATAAATTTTGTGCCAATTTGTTAAGTTATCGCATGATGCAGACGGTCTTCCGTTTTAAATCCTTTCGCATGGCTGCCGCGGCAATGAGTTACACCGGCCCCATCATGCCTCAAAAGAATTACGGGAAAATGGAGCTTCAAGATGTTCATGCCTTTGTTTCAAACTTTGTGGTGGGACCCGAATATACCGCACTGGTGAATCTATTCGATGACCATATTTATTGGAATATTCTTTACCTGGATTCCGATATGGACCATAAACAAGCCAGGGTAATTGCCGATGAAATCCGCACCATCCTGGAATCGGCTGCTAAGGAGGAATCGTAATGCCTGTGACAATAGAAGAAATCGAAACATTGGTGCGTTTGCAATTGGGAGCACGCAAAGTCTCAGCTCAAGACCGGTTCATGGAAGACCTGGGAGCCGAGTCTGCAGACCTGCTCAATATCATCACAGCAGCAGAAGATAAATTTAACATTTCCTTTGATGAAGCAGATATCTCCAGGGTTCGCACCGTCCAGGAACTGTATGAGCTAGTGAAAAAACCGGTTTGAGTCAGTTTCTCATCATGAACTATTTCACCCCTAAACAAAAGCTTTTGCGAGGGGTCCAGGGGCACTTGACAGTGCGGTATTTAACAATGTCCAGGGAGGCGATACATCCCTTGAACCATCCTACGCCGTCCTGGCACTGCAAATGCTCCGTAACGCTATGCGCCACGCAGTGGGGTTTTCTCGAAAAGAGCCCCCTTGGCCGCCGGAGGCTATAAATGGCGAACCGGGAAAGCGGAACTCTGCTTCACATACTTGAAAAGCGGGCGGCTGAGGAACCGGGAAAGATTGCTTTTACCTTTCACAACGAGTCCCCGTGCACCTTTGGCTATTTGTGGAAAGAAATCAACCTTTGCGCCAATTACCTTCTTCAACAGGGGTTGAAAGCCAAAGAACCTGTCATCATTGCCATTCCTAACAGCAGTCAATTTTTCTATGCCTTTTACGGGGTGCAGCGGGCCGGTGGAATCGCTGTCCCGGTGTTTCCCGGCTCCGGTGTCGAACGTATCATCAAACTGGCAGATTTATGCGGCGCTGCCTTCATTGTTATCTCTAAAGCTTTTCCGCGAACCGGGTTCAGCGAGTTAAAATATCGGGCAAAAAAGAGCAAGCAAGCGGTATTTTTCGTGGAGGAAGGAATCCATTGTCAACCGGATAAAAATTTTTCCTTCCCGGGAATTCTTCCCGGTGATATATCCTTTATCCAGTTCACCTCCGGCAGTATCGGTGATCCCAAGGGTGTGCAATTAACCCATGCCAATTTGATCACCAACCTGGAGCAGATGATTGCCGGAATGGAGATCACTCAGAAGGATGTGTTTGTCAGTTGGCTCCCGGTTTACCATGATATGGGGCTCATCTTGATGACCATGGTTCCCTTTTACCTTGGGATAGATGTGGTCTTGCTGCCCACCGGTTTAAACTACCTCAAAACCTGGCTTAAAAGCATTCAAGAGCGGAAAGCTACCTTTACCGCCGCCCCGGATTTTGCTTACCGTCTCTGTCTAATCTATATAAAGGACGCGGAGAATTACCACCTGTCCAGTCTGCGGGTGGCCCTCAATGCCGCCGAACCGGTTCGCTCCAGTACCATCACCCGGTTCGAAGAAAGATTCAAACTGGAGAACGTCATGCTGCCTGCTTACGGGCTGGCTGAAGCGACGGTGGGTGTCTGTAGTTGGAAACCCGGAGAAAAAATCAAGGTTGACACCCGGGGCTATGTCTCTGTCGGCGTCCCGTTTCCCGGTGTCCACATGCGGATAACGCGGGACAACAAGAAACCGGCAGAGCCAGGTGAAATCGGCGAAATATGGGTCAAAAGCAAGGCAAACACCATCGGTTACTTTCAAAACCCTAAGGCCACTAAAGAATTATTTGATAAACAAGGATATATCAGGACCGGTGACCTGGGATACATGGATGAAGATGGTGATTATTATATTGTGGGACGGAAAAAGAATATTATCATCCAGGGGGGCTTTAACATTTCTGCGAGGGAAGTAGAGGAATTGGTGGATGAATTCCCCTTTGTCCGCCGTTCTGCTGCCATTGGCATTGACAGGGGAAGTCATGAAGGTGAACAGGTTTATATTTTTATCGAGGTGAAATTGAGAAAATCACAATTGCAAACGGAAGAGGCGTTAGGGGATATCACCATAGAGCTCGTTCAACGCTTTAACAACACCTTCGGTTTTCTCCCGGGACGGGTCTACCTGCTGAAGCACAGTGCCATCCCCATGACCTACAATGGAAAAATCAAATATCTCCAGCTGAAAGAGCTTTACCTGAAGGGAACGCTAAGAACAAAAGGACTCATCCTGTTCCCCGAATATTGACCAAAAAAATACCAGTTCCATTGACAGGATGTGAAATTAAAAAATATAATAGGCATAAGGAAGTGAAAATGAAAAATTAGTTGCCAGTCATGCATCGGCTTCTATATCTTCATTTCGTGTCCTGCCAATGCAAAGAGGAGACCCATGATGAGACCTCTGGTGTTACATATGGGAATTGCATGAAGCCATTGTTAATGAGGAAGTCATGGAGAAAAAATGATACCGCTGATATTCTCTTTGATTTTTTTGAGCGTTATGAACATTTTTATTTATAAAAGCCTCTCAACCGGTTTTAATCTGTCGGCGGTTGCAAAAAAGGTGCTGGGATTTTCCTTGATCGCCGCCAGCGCCTTTTACCCGGTGGTTTACCTGGTTCAATTGGCGTTTAAAATAAGCCCGCTGGCGATGTATCCCCTGCTTTATGCGGGAAAGATGTGGATATTGGGCATCCCGGGTTTTTGTACGCTGGGGGCGCTGGTAATGGGATTGACCGCGGCGTTTCCAGGCAAACGATGGCTTCGTCTCCTTGCCCTGCCGTTATTCCCGGCCTCCCTTTTGTACCTGGTCATTATCATTCCCTATCGAATTTTAGACCCGGGCTACATATGGGCTTCCGCGGCGTTAAACCGATGGGGGATCTCATTCCTGCTGATTTTTGTCCTGTATAAGATGATTACCGGGGCATTGGCATCACAACTTACCCAAAAGAAAAAAGGCGCCCTGGTCCTCCTGCTCAGTCTTGGCGTCATATCGATGTTCTATGGCTTTTATATAGGAGAAATATTCCTGGTATTCGGATTTTATGCCATGGTATATTCACGTATAGTCACGGGCCTGGAGCTATCTAAAAAGACGAGACGAATGTTGACGGTCCTTTTAACCATAGGGTTTATTCTAAGCATTCCCCAGATGACTTTTTGGGGAAATGCCCTGGGTTTACCCCTGCTTTACTATGTTGGCGGAGCCTGGTTTGGGTTGATGGCCATAGCAGTGACTCTTTTTTTCCTGGAAAGCATTCTTGACCTGGTCTTACGTTCCTTCCGCAAGCAGCGGGTGATTTTACTATTGGCCATCCTGGCACTGGCCGGCGGTTATTCCCTGTACAATGCCTTACAGGTCCCGGTGGTAAGAGAATTGACTGTCCCGATAAAAAAATTACCAAAGGAAATATCCGGGTTTACTATTGTCCAGTTGTCGGATTTCCACCTGGGCGACCTGGTTTCACCTTCATGGTTTCAAAAAACCGTGGAAAAGATCAATTCCCTGGAACCGGACCTGGTGGTCATAACCGGGGACCTTATCGATAGGGGAATCGGGGACGGAAGCCGGTTTATCGCTTCCCTGCGGCAATTACAGGCCAGGTGCGGTGTATTTGCGGTTACCGGCAACCACGAATACTACAATAACAGGCTCCATCTCTTCCTGGATATTTGCCGGAAAATAGGAATCCGGGTGCTGCGCAACAACTCGGTAATCATTAACAATGGCATCCAATTGGTGGGGATGAACGATTGGATCGCGGGAGAATACGATGAAGATGACTATCCAGCGTCCGTGAGTGTGGCCATGCGGCATGTGGATCCACGTAAACCGGTGATTATGCTTTTTCACCGGCCCGAATTATTCGCGCAGGGCATCCGGGAAGGGGTGGACCTTCAACTTTCCGGTCATACCCATGCGGGCCAGATTCCGCCGCTGGACCTGTTCTCTTACTTGCTTGAGGATTACTTTTACGGTCTCTACCGGGAAGGTGAATCGTACATATATGTAACCAGCGGAACCGGCTTATATGCCATTCCCATGCGCCTCTTCTCCCGAAATGAAATCACCCGGATTACCCTTGTAAAAAAACAAGTATAAGTGTTGAAGTTCTGAGGACGAGATGGGGTTAGCACAGAACCTCTAGACCTTTGCGCGGAAAGCACTTGCAATCCATTTCTTAGTATGCTATACTGCAAAGGGTAAAACATCATGAAAACGAAGAGACTGCCTGTCGGAGTATCGGATTTTAAAGATATGGTGACAGGAAACTACTGTTATGTAGATAAAACGTTGTTTATCAAAGAAATCATCGATAAAGGCGATAAAATCCTCCTTGTTCCCCGCCCCAGGAGATTCGGAAAAACCCTCAATCTCTCCATGTTGAAATATTTTTACGACTGCTGCCCGGTAATGCCGTCCCCGGCTTTGGAACCCTGCTCCCCTGCAAATGAAACCAATATCGCGGGCCTCGCCGGCCATTCCTATAAGAAATTATTCGATTCCCTGGCTATCCTGGAGGCAGGCAGAGAATACCTGGATAAACTGGGCAAACACCCGGTTATTTTTATATCCTTCAGGAGCATCAAGGAACTGGACTGGGAATCTTGCCTGAGTAAAACAAAGCAGCTTATCCAAGACGAGTATTTAAAACATGATTACCTGCTTAATAGTCCTGGAATGAAATATCCAGAAAAGGACTATTATAAGAGGATCATCGATCTAAAAGGAAACAAAGGCGACTATGAAAACAGCCTGGAAAAACTGCTGATCTTCTTAAGCCGGTTTTACCATGAACGGGCGGTTATTTTGATTGATGAGTACGATGCTCCGGTCCATGCGGGTTTTACTTATGGCTATTATGAAGAGATTATCAATTTTATGCGTAATTTCCTCTGCGGGGGTCTGAAAGATACCGACCAATACCTGGAAAAAAGTGTCGTAACTGGTATCATGCGTATAGCAAAAGAATCGATCTTTTCCGGGCTCAACAACCTGGGGGTGTATACGCTGGTGTCGGAAGAGTTTAACGATCAATTTGGATTCACGGAAAAAGAAGTGGAAGCCCTGCTTACGGATTTCGATCTTCTCGACCGGTACGACGAGGTACAGTACTGGTACAACGGTTATCGGTTCGGCAGCCGGATCGTGTATAATCCCTGGTCTATCGTCAATTTCCTGGGCAGCAAAGCAAAAGAATTGAAACCCTACTGGGTCAATACCTCCAACAACCAGGTGGTGGAGACCCTGCTCTCCCGGGGCGGAAAAGAACTCAAGGAAGAACTGGAACTGCTCATCCGGGGGGAAACCCTGGAAAAAGCCGTCGAAGAAAATATCGTCCTTATAGACATTACTGCCCATGAGGATTTATTATGGAGTTTTCTTTTGATGGGGGGGTACCTGAAGCAAACCGCAAAAAGAATGGACGAGACCGCAGGAAAAATGTACTATACTCTTGCGATTCCCAATATGGAAGTGAGAACGATTTATATCGGGATTATCAACCGTTATTTTACCGGTAAAATCGAAAACAAGAAACTGGAGATCATGCTCAAAGCATTAATCGATGGGGATATTAAGCTTTTTGAAAAAATGCTGCGCAAGATCGTAGCTGCTGTATTCAGTTATCATGATTTCAGCGGCGAACCGGAAAAGGTGTATCATGCGTTAGTGGCTGGCCTGCTGGTCTGGATATCCAATACCCATGAGATAAAATCCAACCGGGAATCGGGTTACGGCAGGTACGACATTATGATTATACCTCGCGACATTACCGGGCTGGGATATGTGATCGAGTTCAAAGCGGTTGATAAAGACGAAAATGAGACGGTTCCCTCTGCTGTGGCAGCAGCCCTGGAACAAATCGAAGAAAAAAAATACGAGACCGAACTCATGGAAAGAGGCATCGAAAATATAAAGAAATTGGCTGTGGTATTCAGCGGCAAAGACGTTTATGTAAAAGAAAACAACTCAGGGACGGAACTTTGAAATTTGGATTTTTGGAATTCGTTTATTCTAAAATTCCTTATTACTATTCCAATTAAACTTGATTTTTTTGCCCGTCCCCATTTTCAATGGCGTGACTTCACCGATAAAGTAATATTTTAAGGCGCCGATCTCTTATTATACCGGTTTACAGGTACAGGTTTCGATGGGGCACCTTGAATCGAGACATGTGGTGCCGTTTGGGCAAATTTCTTCACCGTACCCGTCAACTCCCCAGGTTTCAGGGCCATAGACACCTAAGCCGGCTTGAAGCCTGGACATCTCCTCTTGATTCAGATCGGCAATGGTTTCTTTTTTTAAGATGAGTTTTTTGTTAAAGTTTTTAGTTTTCATGTCTTTCACCTCTTTATTTTTTAACCTGTTGTCCTAAGATGTCATGCCATGTTATACGCCTGAATGAATACTAACATAAACCGTCAAACCTGTCAACCACAAATATCATTCTTTCACCAACCATTTTTCAAGTCTATACTCATCCTGGCTTTCGTTTATCAAATAAAGATAACCATTGTGATATTTATAGGTTTGGGGAGGGTTAGTTAATTTGAAGATAAGCATAAAGCAGGGGATTTTTACCTTTCCCTTCATTTCCAAATCATAACTGAAGTAATCACCTTCTACCATACCCTGGCAATCAGTTGCGTAACTGTACCTGCGTACCACGACGAAGCCCTTGCCCAATGGCACCATCCAGGAGGTGGGCTGAACAGTATCGGTGAATGTTTTACTGTCTAACTTCCGCCGGGAACCGGTCTGGGCGATGAGCCACTCCACCCGTTTGGATCCAGGTACTTTCACTTTATCCACCAGGACTTTGATTCTCTTTAGACAGTTGCCCTCCGTATCATACATCCCCATCTCATAGTCATTCATATTGATGTAATAGATGCTGCTGTTCCTCCGAAAGAATTGAGCACCCGGCATTCTTCCATATACTACTTTTTGTTTTACCGGATCAAGAGGATAATAAGGTCCGTATTTCTCAAATACCCTGATGGAAAACCCGGGAAACGTGACCACGCAGTAATACACGATTTTTTTCCTGCCTTTTTTGTTAATCTCAACACTTGTGGTGGCGCACAGGAACCAGGTCCCATCGTCATTAAAGTCGGATAAATAGAGACTCCGGTTCC
>JABAOH010058851.1_pt1 | contig 24206 bp, 16 predicted proteins | sample 7062181 | NCBI WGS metagenome assembly JABAOH01 (sample SAMN14538630, study PRJNA623070) | marine sediment metagenome | biome: marine biome [ENVO:00000428]; feature: marine pelagic biome [ENVO:01000023]; material: deep marine sediment [ENVO:00002113]; isolation source: pool of 5 deep marine... | reverse complement strand
GACACGAAGACGAGGCCGTTATGGAGCTGGGGCGCCCATGTGCAGGTCTCCGAGCTGCCGAAGCAACCCGTGCCCGTCCCGTATTGGATGCTGGCGATCTCGCGGCCCTGGCGCTCGAGCGCGCCCATCAGTTCGCCGCTGACGTCCAGAGCGCGCACCCCGTTCTCGTACCAGGCGGCGTAAAGGATCCCGCGGCTTTCGTCCAGCCAGAAGTTGTGCGGGGTCGCGCCTGGGACCGCGAAGCTGGCCACCTCTCGTGGGTTCGCCAGGTCGCTGGCATCGACCACGTGCATGATGCCCGGAGTCGTGAAGTCTTCCTCGCCCACGAACACGTAACCGCTCGCGGGCCAGTACCAGGCGTTGTGAGTCTCGCCGCCGCTGGTGTGGATACGGCCTACCTCGATCGGGTTCGTTGGCGAGCCCCCGGCGACTCCGTTACCGACGTCCAAGATCACCAGCCCCGCGTTCCAGTGGGACAGAAAAGCGAGACCGTCGCGGACGTAGACGTCGTGAAGGAAGCTGGATCCAGCATAATAGCTGGCCACGATCGTCGGGTTGCTGGGGGTCGAGATATCGAGCACGCGAAGGCCGTTACCGACTCCGTCGACCACCACGTACACGTAGTCGCCCTCGACCCAGACGTTGTGGACTCCGGACTCTAGACCTGAGGTGAATCGCGTGATGACGGTGGGCTGGGATGGATCGGCAAGGTCGAGGATCGTGACGCCGTTCAGAGCATCGTTCGAGATCTCGTGTGTGATCACGCCGATCGTTCCATCGGCCCGAATCTTCACGTCGTTGACAACGCGAGCGTCGACGGTCACGAAGTCGGTCAACGACGGCTGATCCGGAGCGCTCACGTCCCAAACGTGCAGCCTGTCACCACAAAGGTTGCTTCGGCAATTCCAGGTCCCGGTGTAAGCGAAGTCGCCGTGCAGCCAGAGGTCCGAAGTGAACCGATCGGTGATTTGCCCCCGACCCACGATGCTGAAGCTGCCGCTGAGCCCCCGCGCGATGATCTGGATGTCGAGAGTGTCGGCCGCGCCGCTGGCGCTCACGACGATTCGAGCCGCGCCGGGATCGTAGCCGACGAAGCGGCCGTCCGCGGCCGTCAGCCCGGCCGAGGATGGCTGCACCGCCCACGAGAGCGTGGCACCCGTCACCAGCGCGCCGGTCGAGTCACGAACCTCTGCCGAGTAAGCCACGACGTCGCCCTGCCTCGGCGCCGCGGGACCGGCGGTGATCGCTACCGTCACGCCACCGACTGGGGGTGGCGTGACGCTGAAGCGGATCGCCAGCGTACTGATCACGTCGGCCGCGCGCCGCGCTTCCAGCGACACCTGGTAGTCGCCGGGCTGCGCCGGGCCGTCGAAGCTCAGCGTTAGCTCGATCTGGACGCGGGCGCCGGGGTTTAGCGTCGGCACCTCGGCGGGTGACACGCTGAGACGCGCCTCAGGCGCCGGCCCGCCGTCGCGGGTCGCCGCTCCGGCCAGGAGCTGAATCGGGCCGACGGCTCGCACCCCGCGGTTCTCCAGCGAGACCTCGGTCTGCCGGGCCTCGCCCAGGTCGAGGGCGTCGGGGGTGAAGACGAGCGCGCCCGCGTCGTCCGGTTCGGTGGCTCCATCGCAGGAGAGATTGAGCGCCAGCCCGGCGAGGGCCGCAGCCAGAAACGAAGCTTGTCTTACTGTTTTGTGCATTCCACCTCCGTCCGCCGCCAGGGCGATTCCGCGCAAGCTATGCGAAATGGCCTGTCGGGTCTAGCGTTTTGCGGGGTCCTGGGGTTATCTGTAGAGAGAACGGCTAGTGAGGGCGCCAGGTTCGCGGTTCGCTTTTCCCCCGGCGAGCCGCGTGGGAACGGTTCTCCCGCCTGGGGGCATCTAACAGGTGAGCCGCCGGAGGGCGGTCCCCACGATTGGATTGGAGCTGAGCTTCACTCGCAGGGAGCGGTTGTTGATGCCGAGCGGTGCTCGCGTTATCGCGCTCATGGGGGTGGGAGTGGCCGGGCTGTGGGTGAGCGCGGCCGATTCTCGCGGCCCGGCCTCGGGTACTGCTCCGAACGTGTGGGCAGGGCACAGGGAGCTCAGGACTGCGGACGCTCAACCGCGCCGCGAGCCGCCCCCGGGGTGGGAGTTCTACTTCACGCGGGCCATGTACAGTGATTTGCGGCGCAGCTACTTCGATAGCTGGCGCGTGGACTATCCGAAGGCCGATCGCCAGTTCCTGATCGGCCTGCGGCGACTGACGAACATCAACGCCTACGAGCTCGAGAACCCGATGCGCCTCGACGATCCGAACCTGCGGCGCTTTCCATTTCTTTACGCTTTGGAAGTCGGTTACATGTCGCTGACCCCACCCGAGGTCGTCGGCCTGCGTGAGTATCTGCTGGCCGGCGGCTTCCTGTTGATCGACGACTTCTGGGGTACCTTGGAGTGGGAGAACTTCGAGTCGGAGATGAAACGCGTGCTGCCGGGTTACGCGATCGTGGACCTGCCGATCGATCACCCGCTTCTGAGCGCCTTTTACGAGGTCAGCGAGATCATACAGGTGCCGAACGTTCAGCAGGGGATCATGGGCGGTCGGACGTGGGAGCGGGACGGCTACCGACCGGCGTTGCGGGGGATCTTGGACGAGAAGGGCCGCCTGATGGTGATGATCAACTGGAACACGGATCTGGGGGACGCGTGGGAATGGGCTGAAAACCCCTACTATCCGCTCAGGTTCTCCAACTATGCGTACCAGGTGGGGATTAACTCGATCGTCTATGCGATGAGCCACTGATGTCGGTGTTTCTCGAGTCGGTCTTCGAGTTTCTGTTCAAGTACCGCCCAGTGGTATTCGAGAAGGGGCGGTTGGCGTTCGCCACGCCGTGGCCGATCTATGTAATCCTCGCCGCCGTCGTGCTCGTCCTGACGCTCGCCGTTTATACCTACTCGCGGACTCGAACCCGAAACCGGCGCGACGTGGCCGTCCTGAGTGGTCTCCGTGCGGCGGCGCTGGGACTCGTCCTCTTCTGCCTGGCGCGGCCGACCCTGCTGATCCCCACCGTGGTCCCGCAGCGCAACTTCCTGGGGATCCTGATCGACGACTCGCGCAGCATGGGGATCGGTGACTGGGATGGCGCTCCGCGGGGTCAGTTTGTGCAGCGCGCGTTCGGCGCGCCCGACAGCTCGCTGCGGGCGGCCCTGGCCGATCGCTTCATGCTGCGGTTCTTCCGCTTCGCCCGGGAAACCGAGCGGCTGGACTCACTCGGCGCGCTCTCCGCGTTGGGCTCTGGGACCGATCTCGCTCAGGCCCTCGATGCCGCGCGGCGCGAGTTGGGTGGGGTGCCGCTCAGCGGTTTGGTGTTGGTGACCGATGGCGCGGATAACTCGGAAAGCTCGTTGACCGAGACGCTGCTGTCACTCGATGCGGCCTCGGTGCCGGTTTACGTGATCGGCGTCGGCCAGGAGCGCTTTCCCCGAGACATTCAGCTGAGCCGTATCGAAACGCCGCGCACGGTGCTAAAGGGATCGTCGCTGGTGGTCGATCTGGTCATCGAGCAGACCGGCTACCGTCGCGAGACGGTGACGGTGAACGTGGAGGACGATGGGCGCATCATCGCCTCCCAGCAAGTGCGCTTGCCCGGGGACGGCGACGCGGCGACGGTGCGGGTTCGCTTTACGGCCAACGAGGCGGGCCCGCGCAACTTCCGCTTCCGCATTCCGGCGGCGGCCGGTGAGTCGGTGACCGGCAACAACGAGCGGCAAGCGCTCATCGTGGTTGAGGAGAACCGCGAGAAGATACTGTACTTCGAGGGGGAGCCACGCTTCGAGGTCAAGTTCATCCGGCGCGCGGTGGCGGACGACGAAAACCTCCAGGTGGTCACGCTGCAGCGGACGGCGGACGATAAGTTTCTGCGGCTCGACGTCGACGATCCGGAAGAGCTGGCGGCGGGGTTCCCCAAGACGCGGGAAGAGCTTTTCGCCTACCGGGGTTTGGTGCTGGGCAGCGTCGAGGCCAGCTTCTTCAGCCACGATCAGCTGCGCATGATCGAGCAGTTCGTCGGTCAGCGCGGCGGTGGACTGCTGGTGCTCGGCGGACGCGCGGCGTTCGCTGAGGGTGGGTACGCGGGGACGCCCGTCGCCGATGCGCTGCCCGTCGTGCTCCCGCCTGGGGATGATCCGGGCGGCGTGGCGTTCTACGCCGAGGTCCGTGTCGAGCCGACGCGATTCGGCCTGAACCACCCGGTCACGCAGATCGCTGCGACCCCGGAGGAGTCAGCGCGACGCTGGCTGGAGCTGCCGCCGGTATCGACCGTGAACCGGCTGCACGAGGTCAAGCCGGGCGCCAGTACTCTGCTGGGCGGAAAGGCCGACGCTCTTGACGATCCCCTCGTCGTCCTCGCCTATCAGCGCTATGGTCGCGGGAGGGCGATCGCGTTGCCGATTCAAGATTCCTGGATCTGGCAGATGCATGCCGATGTTCCGCTGGACGACCAGATGCATGAAACATTCTGGAGGCAGCTGCTTCGCTGGCTCGTCAGCTACGTGCCCGACCGCGTCGTGGCGACGGCGTCGCGCGACCTGGTCGGTCCGGGCGAGCCGGTGATGATCGATGCGGAGGTCGAGGACGAGACCTATCTGAGCGTGAACAATGCCGATGTCGTCGCCTCGATTACGACGCCAAGCGGTAGAGAGGAAGAGCTGCGGTTGGAGTGGGCAGTGGATGCCGATGGTAAGTACCAGGCCAGCTTCAGACCGGAGGAGATGGGCCGACACCGCATCGCCGTCCAGGCGGGCAAGCGCGGTGAGCTCATCGGCGAGCATGTGACCTACGTAGAAGCGACCGACTTGCCGACGGAGTACTTCGACGCCGAGATGCGGCTGCCGTTGCTGGAGCGCATAGCCGAAGCGACGGGCGGCCGATTCTACACTCCAGCGACCGCCAGCACCCTGCCCGAGGACGTGAGCTTCACGGAGAGCGGCACCACGGTAATGGAGGAGCGCGATCTCTGGGACATGCCGCTCGTCTTGCTGTTGTTGCTGGCGCTGGTGGGCGCCGAGTGGGGTTACCGCCGACGCCGGGGGCTGGCGTGAGGTCGCTGGGCGCTCTGGCCGTCGCTCTGCTCCTGGCCGCGCCGCTGCCGCTGCGCGGTCAGAGCACGCACCTGATCGTGATCAGCGGGCTGAGCGGTGAGCCGCGATTGGCCGCGGCGTTTCACGAATGGTCGGCTACGCTGATCGATGCGGCGCGGCAGCGCTGGGGGCTGCCGGAGGCGAACGTCCTTTACCTGGCTGAAAAGGTGGAGCGTGACCCGACTCGGATCTCGGCCCGCGCCACCCGGGAAAACGTCGAATCGACTATCAAAAGGATCGCCGCCCAGGCGGCCGCAGACGACGTGATCTTCATCGTGCTCATCGGGCACGGCACCAACCGCGACGGGGTGTCGCGGTTCAACCTGCCGGGACCCGACATGAGCGCCGAAGACTTCGCCCGGGCGCTCGAGGCTTTCTCGACCCAGCGTCTGGTCTTCGTAAACGCCGCCAGCGCCAGCGGCGAATTCATCAAGGCACTCTCCGGCGATAATCGCGCGATTATCACGGCGACGAAGAGCGGCTACGAGCGCAACCATACCGTGTTTGCCAACTACTTCGTCGAGGCGTTCGCCGGCGCCGGCGCCGACGTCGACAAGGACGAGCGGGTGTCGGCGCTGGAGGCGTTCGACTACGCACGCCGTGAGGTTGCCCGCGCCTACGACGCGGACGGGCGCCTGCTGACCGAACATGCGCTGTTGGATGACAATGGTGACGGCGTGGGAAGCGATGAGCCCGACGCCGCCTCGGGGGATGGTGGCCTGGCCCGCAGGCTCTTTCTCGCCGCGGCGCCAGCGGGCGCGTTGACGGAAGCGATCGCGGGCGATCCGGAGCTGGCGGCGCTCTATCAGGAGAAGAGCCGTCTCGAGGAGCGGGTTGCCGAGCTGCGTCAGATGAAGGAGGGGATGGATCCGGAGGTCTACGAGCGCGAGCTCGAGGCGCTGCTGGTGGAGCTGGCTCTGAAGACCCGGGCCATCCGCGAGCGGGAAGGGAAGAACCGATGAGAGCCGGCCGCTGGATCACGATCGGGCTGTCCCTGGCCCTGCCACTGGCTGCGGCCGAGGGCGCCGCGCAAAGCCGGCTGGCCGACGCTCACAGCGCGCTGCGCAGGGGCCGCTACGACGAGGCGATCCGCGGGTTCCGCAGTATGGTGGACCGCGAGCCCAGGTCGGCCGAAGCGGCGCGGGGCCTGGTACGGGCGTTGACCGAGGTCGGACGGTACGCCGAGGCCGAGGAGGCGGCGCGACGCTACGTGCGGGGCCGCCCTGATTCACCCGAGTTGTTGAACGCGCTGGGCGAGGTGCTGGCTCTGCGCGGCCGGCGTGACGAGGCCGCCGATCTCTTCCGTCGGGCGCTGGCCGGTGGGGCAAGCGACGCACTGGTCGCACGCCTGAACCTGGCGGTCCTGCGTTACGAGAGCGGTGCGCGGTCCGAGGCGCTAACCGAGTTGGACAGCTTTATCGACATCTACAACCGGGAAGCTGAGCGTCTTACCTCGCAAGAGTTGGCCGCCGTCGGCACGGCGGTCCGCTACCTGGGCGTCACAGATCCCCAACTGTATAAGGACGCGCTGCGGGCGTATGACGAAGCGATCGCCGCCGATTCATCCGACCTGCGGCCGCGCGTGCTGGTGGGCGAGATGTTCCTGGAGAAGTACAGGAGCGCTGATGCCGCGGTAGAGTTCACGGGGGTGCTGGCGGTCAACCCCAATCACCCCGGTGCGCTGTTGGGACAGGCCCGACGCGCGCGTTTCGATGGACAAGCGGACGCGTTGGAGCTGGCGAGTCAGGCCCTCCAGGTCAATCCGAAGCTGGTCCCCGCCCGCGTGTTCCTGGCCGAGCTGCGGCTCGAGCTCGAGGATTTCGCCGAGGCGCAGGCAGAGGCCGAGCGCGCCCTCGAGGTCAACCCATCGTCCCTGGAGGCGCTATCGGTTCTGGCGGCCGTCCGGCGTTTGCGGGGCGACGGGAAGGGCTTCGAGGAAACGCGGCGCCGAGTGTTCGAGATCAACCCGCGTTACGCCGATTTCTACACGCGGCTCTCCGACCTCAGCGCTCGCAATCGACTGTACGGCGAAGCGGTGGAGTTCGCACGCCGGGCGGTGGAGCTCGACCCCCGATCGTGGCGCGGGTATGCCCTCCTCGGGATCAACGAGCTGCGGGTGGGCGCCATCGACCAGGGTCGGAAGCACCTGGAGCAGGCGTTTGAAGGCGACCCTTACGATCTCTGGACCAAGAACACGCTCGATCTGCTCGACACCTTCGGTGAGTACGCCGAGGTGCGCACCGATCGGTTCGTGCTCTCGATCGATCGCAAAGAGGCGGCCCTGCTCTCGCTGTATATGAGTGAGCTGGCCGAGGACGCCTACGATCGATTGGCTCGGCTCTACGGGTTCCAGCCGAGTACGCCGATCCGCGTCGAGGTTTATCGCAGCCACGCCGATTTCTCGGTACGCACGGTCGGGCTGGTCGGCCTGGGCGCCCTGGGCGTGAGCTTCGGCCCTGTGGTGGCAATGGACGCGCCCTCCGCTCGGAACCCGGGCGAGTTCAATTGGGGTTCGACGCTCTGGCACGAGATCGCGCATACGTTTCACCTGGGTATGACCGAGGGGCGCGTGCCGCGCTGGTTTTCGGAAGGGCTGGCCGTTTACGAGGAACGACGTGCGCGTCCGGGCTGGGGTGACGATGTGACCCCGGGATTTCTAACGGCGTACCTTCAGGGTCGGCTGTTGCCGGTGGCGGACTTGAACGAGGGGTTTGCTCGCCCGAGCTATCCCGAGCAACTCGGCTACTCGTACTACGAGGCCTCCCTGGTGTGCGAGTATATCGAGAAGGAATCGGGCGGCCGGGCTCTGGTCGAGGTGCTCGAGGCTTATCGAGACGGGCTCAAGACCGACGCGGTGTTCCAGCAGGTGTTGAAAACCGATGTAGATGAATTCGGCAAGCGATTCTTCGAGTACCTGGAGACCCGCTTCAAGACGCCCCTCGCCGCCCTGGGCTCCGAGCGCGAGCTGGAGCACGGGCGCCGCCCCACCCGTGAGCAGCTGGAGGCGATGGCGGGGAAGGATGACGATTTTTACGCGCAGCTGATGCTCGGTCGCGCTCTGCTCGAGGAAGGCGAGTTGGAAGCGGCTCTCGCTCACCTGGAGAAGGCGAAATCGTTGTTTCCAGACTACGCCGGTCCAGCCAGCCCCTACTGGTTCCTGGCACAGACGCACCGTCGGCTGGGCGCGTTGGACCGCGCGGCGGCCGAGCTGGAAGCGCTGACCGCGATCAACGAACGCCACTATTCGGCGAATCTCGAGTTAGCGGAGTTGCGCGAGCAGGCGGGCGATGCGGCGGCGGCGGCCGCCGCCTTGGAGCGTGCCATTTACGTCTACCCGTACGAGATGTCGCTCCACGAGCGGTTGGCGGGGCTGTATGAGCGGCTGGGCGACGGCGACCGGGTGATTCGCGAGCGGCGGGCCGTGCTGGCTCTAGACCCGGTGGACCGGCCGGAGGCGTTGTACCAGTTGGCACGCGCCTACTTCGAGTCGGGCGAGTTGGGGGCGGCGCGCAGCACGGTGCTCCGGGCCCTGGAAGAGGCGCCGAGCTTCGAGCAGGCGCAGGCCCTTCTGCTCGAGATACGCGAGCGCGGGAGGTAGAGTTTTGCGCCTCCTTGGATTGACGGCGATACTGGCGATCGGACTCGTGTGCGTGGAGCCGCTGGCGGCTCAGTCGCGCCGCTCGCGGCCGGAAGACTTCGCGGCGCTAAACGTAGGTTACGATGGCCGCTTTACCTTCGTGCGCTTGCGCTACACGCCGCTGCCGGGCAACACCCGTGGGGGTTACTTTCGCGGCGACCTGAAGTGGGACCACGACTATCCGCGCGCCGAGCGCAATCTGACTCGAATTATCGCCGAGATCACCGCAATGGAGCCGTACGTCGGTGGTGGCAACATCCTGACGGTCGACGACCCCGAGCTGTTCAGGTATCCTGTGGCCTATCTTGCAGAGCCGGGGTTTTGGAGCCTCACCTCCGCAGAGGCGGAGAGCCTGCGCAACTACCTGTTGAAGGGCGGGTTTCTGATCATCGACGACTTCGCCGGCGGCCAGTGGTTCAACTTCGAGCAGCGGATGCGCGACGTGTTGCCGGACGGCCGGCTGGTGCGGCTGGAAGCGTCGCACCCGATATTCCATTCGTTCTTCGACATCGATCAACTCGATCACCGCCACCCATACTGGGACTACCAATCCGAGTTTTACGGTATATTCGAGGATAACGACGCGGATAAGCGGCTGATGGTGGTTGTGAATTACAACAACGACATCGGCGAGTCGTGGGAGTGGTCCGACACCGGCTTCATCCCCATAGATCTTTCTAACGAAGCCTACAAGCTGGGAGTCAATTACATCGTCTACGCGATGACCCACTAGCTCGAGGGGCCGAAACAGAGGTAGGGCCATGGCAACAGAAGAAAAGTTCGCTCTCGCATCCACGGATGACATCGCGCTCGCGGAGCGAATGAAAGCGGCCACCCAGCGCATTCTCACCGAGCTGCGAAAGTTGATCGTCGGCCAGGAGGAGGTGATCGAGCAGGTGCTGCTGTCGCTGTTTGTCGGCGGCAACAGCCTCATTGTCGGTGTTCCGGGGCTGGCCAAGACGCTGCTGATCCACAGCATCGCCCAGGTGCTGGACCTCAAGTTCTCGCGAATCCAGTTCACGCCCGACCTGATGCCATCCGACATCACCGGCACCGATCTGATCCAGGAAGACCCGGACAGCGGCCGGCGTCACATGGTCTTCGCGCCCGGCCCCATATTCGCCAACATCGTGCTGGCGGACGAGATCAACCGCACCCCTCCCAAGACGCAGGCGGCGCTGCTTGAGGCGATGCAGGAGCACCGGGTGACCGTGCAGGGCCGCACCTATGAGCTCGGCGAACCGTTTCACGTGTTCGCGACCCAGAATCCGATCGAGCTCGAGGGCACCTACCCGCTTCCGGAGGCACAGCTCGACCGCTTCATGTTCAAGATCGCCATGGACCATCTGCCGGCCGACGAAGAGCTCGAGGTCGTCCGCAGCACGACGGCGGTGCAAGACTATCGGTTCGAGAACGTCGTGACCGGTGAGGACATCGTCGCCTACCAGCGGCTCGTGAGAAAGGTCCCGGTCTCCGACCCGGTGCTTCGCTATACGCTCGATCTCGTGCGCACGACCCGGCCGAACGGCGACGGGTCNNAAAGCGCGGGCGCTGGTGCGGGGCCGCTATCACGTCAACTTCGACGACATCCGCGCGCTGGCACAGCCGGTGCTGCGTCACCGCATCCTCACCAACTTCCACGCGGAATCGGAACGGGTGAGCTCGGATCGACTGATCGATCAGCTGCTCGAGACGATTCCGGTTCCGAAATCGGGCCTGTGAGACGAGAGAGCTTTCTCGACCCGGAAGTCCTGGGTCGCATCGACAACCTGGAGCTGCTGGCCCGCACGGTGGTGGACGGCTTCATCAACGGCCTGCATCGCGCGCCTTACCTGGGCTTGTCCATCGATTTCGCGGAGCATCGACCGTACATGCCGGGTGACGACATACGGCGAATCGATTGGCGCGTCTTTGGTCGCACGGACCGCTTCTACGTCAAGCAGTTCGAGGCGGATACCAACGCGAATTTCATCGTCATCCTCGACATCTCGCGCTCGATGGACTACGCCAGCAATGGGCTGAGCAAGCTCGATTACGCCCGCTACCTGTCGGCCTGTCTCAGCTATTTCTCCCGTCAGCAGCGCGACCGCGTGGGCATCGTGACCATCGACCATGACATCGTCGAGCTGGTCCCGGCGTCGGCTAAACATCTCGAGATCGTGCTTCATACCATCGAGCGCATCGAGCCCGGCGGCCACAGCGATCTGGAGCCGCCACTGCTCAAGATCGCCGAGGCGATTCGGCGCCGCAGTATCGTCACCCTGGTATCGGACCTGTATGAAGACCCCGAAAAAGTCCTGCGGGCGCTGAGCTTTTTGAAGAACAAGGGCAACGACGTCATCGTTTTCCACGTGCTCGATCCGGCGGAGCTCGACTTTCCTTTTCAGGACGCCGCCCACTTCCTGGAGCTGGAGTCGGGCGAGCAGATCCCCGTCGTCCCCGAGCGCCAGCGAGAGACTTACCTGGAGCTGATCGGTCAGCACACACGCGAGCTGGCGCGCCTGCTGGTCGAGAACCGCATGGACTACTTCCTGCTGAACACGTCGCAGCCGCTGGATCATGCGCTGTTTTCCTACCTGACGCTGCGCGAAAAGCTGAGCCGGGTGCGCTGATGGGGATCACCTTTCTCGCTCCGGTCTTCCTGGCGGGTCTCGCCGCGATCGCCATCCCGATCCTGATCCACCTGACCCACCGCGAGCGCAAGGAGGCCGTGCCGTTTCCGTCGCTGATGTTCGTGCGCCGGATTCCGTACCGCACGGTCCGCCGCCAGCGAATTCGCCACTGGTTGCTGTTCGTCATGCGTTGCCTGGCCATCGTCCTCATCGTGGGGGCGTTCGCTCGCCCCTTGCTGGACCGGGCCACATCGGCGTCGGCGGCCTTTACCGGGGCGCGGGAGCTGGTCGTCTTGCTCGACCGCTCGCACAGCATGGGCCATTCGGATCGCTGGTCGCGCGCCGTCGGGGCGGCGCGACGGGTGCTCGGCGAGATCGGCCCCGACGATCGGGCCACGCTGGTGTTGTTCGCCGAGCGGGCGGACGCCGTCACCCAGCGGACCGCCGACCCCAGCGTGCTTGCCGCCGCCCTCGCCAGCGCCGAGGTGGGTGCCGGAGTGACGCGCTACGGGCCGGCGCTGCAGCTGGCACGCGAGCTGATCGAGCGGTCGGACCGGCCACGGGGCGTGGTGGTGCTGATCAGCGACTTCCAGCGAACGGGTTGGGATCCACGGCAGGCGGTGAGACTGCCCGACGGCGTGACGCTGACGCCGATCAACGTCGGCGACGCCGCTGCCGTCAACCTGGCGGTGACGGGAGCGACGCTGGCGCGGTCGAGGGATGGCAGCAGGGAGCAGGTGAGCCTCGCCGCCCGGGTCGCCAACCTGAGCGATCAGGCGATGCCGGATGTTCGGGTCGCGTTGGAACTGGACGGCGAGCCGATTCAGGCGCAAGCCGTCAGCCTCGATCCACGAAGCTCCGCCCAGGTGCGGTTCGCACCGGTGGTCGCTCCGCAGCGCCCGGCCGCGGGTGTGATTCGCGCCGGCGACGATCCGCTGCCCGGTGACAATCAGCACCGCTTCGTTCTGACGCCCTCCGACCCGTTGTCGGTGCTGGTGCTGGAGGCGCGGGGCGCCGGAGCCAACGCCAGCCTGTACCTGGGCCGGGCGCTGAGAATCGGCAGCGATCCGGGCTTCGAGGTCGAGGTGAAGAACGTGGCACGATTGCAGCCGGCGGACTTGACGGGGCAAGCCGTGGTCGTGCTCAACGACGCGCCACCGCCCGCTGCGGTCGCTCGGCGACTGCGGAGCTTTGTGAGCCAGGGCGGCGGTTTGCTGGTCGTGCTGGGTCGGCGAAGTCCACCGGCCGCCTGGTCGGCGGAGGGGCTCGAGCTGCTTCCGGGAACCCCAGGCGCCCCGGTAGATCGGTCGAGTGAGGGGGGAGGCACCGTGGGGTCTCTCGACTACGACCACCCGGTGTTCGAGATCTTCCGGGGTCCGCGCAGCGGGGATTTCTCGGCTCCCCGTTTTTTCCGTTTTCGCCGTCTGGCGGTGGCCGAAGGATCGCGCGCCCTCGCGCGCTTTGATGACGGCTCGGCCGCCCTGACGGAAGGTCGAGTCGGGGCAGGGCGGGTTCTGGTCTGGTCGTCGGATCTGGAGAACTTCTGGAACGATCTGGCCATCCAGCCCGTTTTCCTACCGTACGCACATCGGCTCATCCGGTATCTGTCGGACTACCGGGAGCCAGGACCGTGGTTCAGGGTAGGAGAGCTGGTCGATCTGACGCTCGACCCGCGGCTTGACGATTTGTTCGAAGCGAATTCGGAATTCGTTATCGAAAGTCCAAGCGGAAAGCGAAGCGTGCGGCGTCCCGGTGCCGAGGCTGGATATCTTCGCCTGGACGAGGCCGGCTTCTACCAGCTACGGTCGATGGAGGCCGGTGAGGGACGGGCCTTTATCCTAGCGGCGAATCTGGATCCGGCGGAATCGGATCTGACGCCGATCGATCCCGCGGAGCTGGCCGGCACGGTGGGATCGCGGGAAGCGGCTGAGGGCGGGGTTACCGAGACCGCCGCCCTGAGCGATGAGGACCGTGAGCGGCGCCAGGGCCTCTGGTGGTACCTGCTGGTCGTGGCGGGTGCGCTGTTGTTGGCCGAGACGCTGGTCTCGAATCGAATATCGGCGCGAGTCAAGCTTGCACGTCAACGGGGATATGCCGATGCGAACTAGATCTGACCATGAAGCGCTGTTGCGAGTCATCCGCTCGGTGCGGCGACGTTGGCGATTGCGGGTGTTGCTTCGCGGCGCCGCGATCGTCATCGGGGCGGGGCTCCTGGTCTTTCTGGTGTCAGCCTTCGGGATGGATCGGTTACGGTTTACGCCGGGCGCCGTGCTGGCGTTTCGCATCGTTGCGTATGGCGGGCTGGCGGCGCTGGTGCTCCGTTACCTGCTGATCCCCTTCTCGCGCCGCCTTTCGGACGAGCGTGTGGCCCTGTATCTGGAGGAGCACGAGCCTTCGCTCGAGGCGGGCTTGCTGAGCGCGATCGAATTCAGCGGGGGGGAGCAACCGGAGCCGGAGAGCTATTCACCGGCGCTGGTGCGCCGACTGGTGGAGAGCGCCGTGGAGAGCTGCGCCGCCGTCGAATTCGGACGACGTGTCGAGGCGAAGCCGCTGGCCCGTTCATCCGGCCTGCTCGCCGGCACCACGTTGGCCGCCATGGCGATGTTCCTGCTGTCGCCGTCGTTCGTGCGGCACAGTGCGCCGTACTTGTTGCCTCTCGGTGGCTCGGGAGGCGAGAACCCCTACCGAATCGAAGTCGCGCCGGGCAACACGCGGGTCGCGCGCGGCTCGGAGCTCAGGGTCGAAGCCCGGCTGTTCAACTTCGACGCGGAGCGCGTCGAGATCGCGGTCAAGCGCGGCTCGGAAGGCGACTGGCAGCGCTCCCCGATGACGCTCGACGAAGAGACCGGCGAATTCCTTTACTACCTCTTCGACCTGGAGGAAGAGACGGATTACTTCGTGGAGGCCAGTGGGGTCCGCTCCTCGCTATTTCGGGTCGAAGTGGCCGATCTCCCATACGTCCAGAACCTGGTCCTCGAATACCACTTCCCCGGCTACACGGGGTTGAGCCCTCAGCGTCAGGACGATGGAGGCGATATTGCGGCGGTTCGAGGCACCGAGGTCCGCTTTTTCATCACACCGACCGTGCAGGTGGCCGGCGGCGGAATCGTCCTTGATGAGCGCGACTCGCTTTCGCTGGCGCCGGGCGAAGACGGGGTGTGGACGGCCAGCCTGCGGGTGGAACGCGAGGCTCAATACCGGATCGTTCTTGAGAGCGTGACCGGTGATCTCGTGGTTGGTTCACCGGACTATCTGATCGATGTACTGAGCGATCAGCCGCCGGCGGTTTCGTTCTCGAGACCGGGACGCGACATCAAGGTCACCAACGTCGAGGAGGTCTTCGTCGAGATCGAGGCCCAGGACGACTACGGTGTGAGACGGGTCGAGCTCATCTATTCGGTGAACGGGGGCGAGGAAGGGAAGCTCGAGTTGTATTCCCGTCGCGCGCCCCGAAAAGACGTCGCCGCGGGACACACCTTTTATCTGGAAGAACTCGACCTGCAGCCGGGTGATTTCATCTCCTATTATGCGCGGGCAACCGACGATAATCGGGTGAGCGGACGTCAAACGACCACCACCGACATCTACTTCATGGAGGTGCGGCCGTTCGACCGTGAGTTTCGTCAGGCCGACCAGGCGGGCGCGCCGGGTGGCGGCGCAGGTTTCGACAGTTCGCTCTCGCAGCGACAGCGCGACATCATCGCGGCGACGTTCAAGATGGTGCGGGATCGCTCGCGCTATTCAGACAAAGAGTACGGCGAGAACCTCGCCACCCTGACGCTCGCGCAGGGACGGTTGCGAGAGCAGGTCGAGGGGCTCGTGTCACGGATCCGAGCCCGCGGGATCTTGCAGATGGACTCCAGCTTCCAGACGGTGGCGGAGGCGCTACCCAAAGCGGCCGAAGCGATGGGCGAGGCGGAGGAGCGTTTGGGAGAGCAGGAGGCGGCGGAGGCGCTGGCGCCCGAGCAGCGCGCCCTGCAACAACTCCAGCGCGCCGAGGCGGCGTTCCGCGAGGTGCAGGTCGGGCGCTCCAACTCTGAGGGAGGTGCTGGACAGGCGAACGTCGAGGAGCTGGCCGAGCTGTTCGAGTTGGAGCTGGACAAGCAGAGGAACCAGTACGAACGGGTCGAGCGTAGCCGACAGCAGCAGGTCGACGAGCAACTCGACGAGACATTGCAGAAACTTCAAGAGCTGGCGCGCCGTCAGCAACAAGAAAACGAGCGCGCGCGAGCCCGGGCGCGTGAAGCGCAGGGGCAGGGTGGCGGCGGAGGCTCGCAGCGGCAGCTTGCCGAGCAGGCCGAGGAGCTGGCCCGGAAGCTGGAACGCCTGGCTCGCGAGGAGTCGCTGCCCGAGCTCAACCGCACGGCGCGAGAGCTTAAAGAGGCGGCCGAGGAGATGCGGCGTGCAGCGGCGACCTCGCGCAATGGCGGGTTGTCGCAGGGACTGTCGGCTCTCGAGCGGCTGAAAGAAGCGCGGCGACGGCTCGACCAGAACCGATCCGCCGGGCTCGAGCGTGACGTTCAGGACGCTCTGCGCCGTGCCGAGCGCTTGGCGGAGGCGCAAGAAGATGTCATGAGCGAGGTCGAGCGTCTGGGGGAGGCGGGCACCAACAGGAGCGAGCGGCTGCGCCGGTTGAACGAGCGCAAACAGGAGATGGCTGCCGAGGTCGCCGATCTGGAAACGCAGCTCCATCGCCTGTCGCGCGAGTCGAGTCGCGAGCAGCGCGAGGCTTCTCGCAACCTCAAAGAGGCGGCGAACACGATCCGTGACGACAAGCTGGAGGACAAGATTCGCTACTCGCGCGGGGTCGTCGAGCAGCGGACGCCGGAGTACGCGCGCAACTTCGAGGAGCAGATCGCTAGGGACCTCGAGGGCGTTCGCGACCAGATAGAAGCGGCCCGCGCCGCCATCGGCGAGACGCAGGAGCAGCGTCTTGGCCGGGCGCTCGATCGCGCCCGCGATCTGACCCGCTCGCTCGAGTCTTTGGACGACCGGATTCGAAGCCGCGGCGAGGCGTCGGCCGACCGCGACCGGGCGGCCGAGTCACAACAGCAGGCCCAAGCGGGTGAGCCGTCCCAGCCGCGCCAGCAGTCGGGTCAGCCGTCCGATCAGGGAGAACAGCCGGCCGGGGCGGGCCAGCAGCCCCGCAGCCAGGAGGGCGCGCTGCCTCGCGGTACCGAGAGCGACACCTGGGACGGCTTTCCGGGCTTCGCCCCCGGTGATGTCCGCCAGTTCCGGCGCGAATTCCGCGAGCGGCGCGCCGAGGCGGAAGGGCTACGCCGGCAACTGGAACGTGAGGGGATCGAGGCGGATGAGCTGGGCTCGATCATCGACAAGATCCGCCGGCTCGAGCGCGATCGGCTGTACGGCGATCCGCGTGGGCTGGCCGAGCTGCAGGCCGAGATCATCCAGGGATTGAAGGAATTCGAGTATCTGCTGCGCCGAGAGCTCGGGGGGGCCGAGGCCCGGGAACTGATGTTGACGGGCTCGGATGAGGTCCCGCAGGGATATCGCGAGCTGGTGGAGGAGTACTACAAGGCTCTGGCCGAGCAAGGCTCGAGACGGCCGTAGCAAAAGGCCGGCCCCAGCGTGCTGGATCTGGACCGGCCTTAAGGTGTGTCGGCGATGGCGGAGCGAGTCGCGACCATCGATTTTCACGTCACGTCGGAGTGCAGCCAGGAGTGCCCCTACTGCTGGGGACCGCAAGATTTCGAGCAGCCCGTCGATACCACGACGGCCCTTCGCATCATCTCACATATCAAGCGCGTGGGGGCGCGGCGCATCGTCTTCACCGGCGGCGATCCGCTGAAGCGGAAGGACATCATCAGCTTGATACGCCACGCCCGCGCCATCGGACTGGAGGTTGCGCTCTCGACTACGGGTGACGAACTGATGCCCGCCTTCCTCGAGGCGGTGGCACCGTCGCTCGACCTGATCTCCCTCCCTCTCGACGGGCCGACCGAGCAGGCGAACGCGCGGACGAAGGAGGAGGGCCATTTCGACGCGATCATGCGGGCGCTGGAGTGGCTTCGGCCCTTCCCCGAGATCGATGTCAAGGTCTGCACCCCCGTCACCCGGCACAATCTTTCGGATGTCGACGCGATTCTGGATCTGGTGGAGGCTTACGCGCGTACGACGGACGCCCGCGTCTTCTACAACATCTTTCAGGCCTTCCCGCGGGCGATGTTCGAGGTGAACTGGGACGAGCTGGTTGTCAGCGACCGTGAGTTCAGCGAACTGCGAAGCCGGCTGAAGACGCGGTCAGCGATCCGCGTCAACTTCCTCGATCATGCGACCCTGGACCGTCTTTACGTCATGATCTTTCCCGACGGCAGCCTCGTGATCCCTCGCGGAAGCGAATACGCGTCGTATGGTCCGTTCCTCGAGATCGACGACCTGAACGCCGTCTTGGAGGGCAGCCGCTTCGATTCGGAGAAACACCTTCGCCACGCCCGTGGCTGGGTGCGAACGCGGCGTGCGTAGGTTAGCGGGGATCGATGCCCGGGTTGCGCCCTGATTGGGTGGCCTAGACGCGAAGGGGCAGCGGCGCGGTGTAAGGCGCCCTTCAGCGGGAGGTCGCGGCGGTGAGCAGCCCCTTCTCCAGATCGGTCAGCGGCGCCGGGTAGTTCCCGGTGAAGCAGGCATCGCAGAACGGTCCGGATTGTTCGACCGCGCCGATCATCCCCTCCAACGACAGGTAGCCGATCGAATCGACACCCAGGTGCTGGCGTATGTCTTCGACGCTGAGGCGCGCGCCCAACAGCTCCTCCCGGGTGGGCATGTCGATTCCGTAGAAGCACGGGTGCCGGATCGGTGGCGAGGAGATGCGGAAGTGGATCTCTCTGGCGCCGACGTCGCGGACCATCGATACCAGGCCGCGGCTGGTCGTCCCACGTACGAGTGAGTCGTCGACGATCACCACCCGCTTTCCGTCAATCACTTCCCGCACGGCGTTGTACTTGACCCGGACCTTGAAATCGCGGTCCGCCTGCACGGGCTGGATGAACGTGCGGCCGATGTAGTGGTTGCGAATCAGCGCCAGCTCGAACGGGATGCCCGACTGCTCCGAGTAGCCGAGGGCCGCCGAGTTCGACGAGTCGGGCACGGAACAGACGACATCGGCCTCGGCCGGGTGCTCGCTGGCCAGCTTCCGCCCGAACGCCCGGCGGGCCGCGTCTACCGAACAGCCCCAGATCTGCGAGTCGGGTCGGGCGAAGTAGACGAGCTCGAAGATGCAGGCCGCGGGCGCTTCCGGGACCAGCCGCGGAAGCTCCTCGATCTGGCCGTCGCGGATCTTCAGCACCTCGCCCGGCTCGATGTCGCGGACGTAATCGGCCTCGATCAGGTCGAAAGCACAGGTCTCCGAGGCGACGACGATCCCCGGCCCCTTACGTCCCAGTACCAGCGGGCGAAAGCCGCGGGGGTCGCGGGCGGCGTAAATCGTATCGTTCACCAGGATCACCAGTGAGAAGGCGCCATCGATTTGGGCCAGCGCCTCGAACACCTGCTGGTCCGGGTGAGGCTGCTGGGAGCGCGCGATCAGGTGGACGACGACTTCCGAGTCCATCGTCGACTGAAAGATCGCTCCCTCCTGGACCAACCGGCCGCGCAGCTCGGCGGCGTTGGTCAGGTTGCCGTTATGGGCGAGAGCCAGGGTGCCGTCGCGATAGTCGACGAGCGCCGGCTGGGCATTACGCAACTCGGACTCGCCGGCCGTAGAGTAGCGAGCGTGACCGATGGCGACGCGTCCGGACAGATCGAGGATGTCTTCCGCCTTGATCGCTTCGGCGACCAGGCCCATCCCTTTGTGAATGTGGGCGGCGCCGTCCGCGTCGAGCGAGACGATGCCGGCGGACTCCTGTCCGCGGTGCTGGAGCGCATACAGTCCGAGAAAGGTGAACTCGGCCGCGGCGTCCAGACCCGACACACCAAAGACCCCGCATTCCTCGCGAAGCGACTTTCCCACCACGGGCAGACGCTGGTTCATCGAGGCCTATGCCCTCCTTCTCGCGCGATCGAGTCGCCGGTTTCTTAAACCTGTGCGTAAAATTCCCTTAAGAATTGATGATAACAGGAGGAGGCTGACGGTTCCACCCCGGAAGGGTGACCCGGCCGACATATCGTCGGCCAGTCGGCCGCGGCTGCCAGCCGGCGGCCGAACCGCCGATGAGAGCTTGTGTCAGCGCCGTATCGTCGTCGTGTCCGTCTTTTCCACCGGTGGCGGTGGCTCCGGCTGCGCAGGCCGGACCTCGACTCGCTCGACGGCCGTGGGGATCTGAAGACGCTCACCACCGGGAGTGGGTCGCGGCGTGACGCCCTTGGGAGAGGAGCTCTCTCCGGCGTACTCGCGCCAGGGAGCGCGCAATACGGCATCGACCACTTGTCCGTCGAGGAAGAACACGGTGTCCGGGAAGCCGCATTCCTTCTCGCAGCCGTTGTTGTAGAAATAGAAATCGTAATGCTCGTACGAGCGCATGCCTTGTGGCTCGCCGAACACCGCCTTGACCTCGTCGTACGACATGCCGGGCCGGATCGTCTGAACGTCCTGGGCCCAGGTCGCGCCGGCCGCCAGCATCACGGCGGCCAGGGCCACGGCGCTCAATGCGATTCGTCGTCTCACCATCGGCTCCCCCTCCTTCAGGCTCGGAGCGGCCTGCTACGCTTCGTCTTCGGAGGCCGAGCTATCCTCCGACGATCGCCCTGAGCGCAGGGGCCGCATGTCCTCGTACTCCAGATCGCGCGTCTCGGTTTCATCCATCCCCAGCTCGTCACCGAGCGGGTCACGGTCAGGCAGACGATCGAGAAAGCCCAGCGTCACCGTCGTGACGATCCCGTAGGTGATATAGACAAGCGATACCGGGAACACGACAAGCCGCGGGTTCCAGATCAGGAGCGCCGCGGAGACCAGAAGGAACGCGATTCCCGCGCGCCCTCTGGCGTTGTGGACGCTGAGTCGGGGGATGGCCGGATAGAGGATGTGGCTGAGCATCAGCCCACCCAGCACAATCATACCACCGCCGAGCAGCTGAGTCCATGGCCAGCCGCTCAGGTGCTGCGTGAAGAAGGCCGTCTGGCTGAACGGGTAGAAAGAGGAAAGGGTCACACCGGCCACCGGGGAGGGCAGGCCGTGGAAGTGTAGGCGCGCGTGGCCGCCCTGCTCGATGTTGAAGCGGGCCAGGCGGGTCGCGACGGCGGCGACATAGATGAAGGCGAGCGCCCAGCTCCAGTCGCCGTTCTCCAGCAACAGCTTGTAACTCAGCACGGCCGGGGCGACGCCGAAGCTCACGAGATCGACGAGAGAATCGAGCTCGGTGCCAAACGGCGAGCCGGTGCGTGCGTAGCGGGCGATGCGGCCGTCGATGCCGTCGGCGACCGCGGCGAGCACGACAAGCCAGGCGGCAAGACTGTAGTCGCCCCGCAGCGCGGCGATGATCGCCCAAAAACCGAAAAACAGATTTCCCAGCGTCAGCGCGTTCGGCAAGATGACGATTGCGCGCCGCCGCCCTGATTCTGCCGACCGAGTTCGCTTGATCATGGCGTCCCTGTCGTCTCGGATGGCAGGCGGGCCAGGATGGTCACGCCTCCGACCGCGCGCTTGCCTACGCGCACCTCGACGTTGGCGGTCGCAGGCAGGTAAACGTCAACCCGGGAGCCGAAGCGTATGAGCCCCATCCGCTCCCCCTGTCGGACCTGGTCTCCCACCTCCGCATAGGTCACGATCCGCTTCGCCGCCAGCCCGGCGATCTGGCGAACCAGAACCGGAAACCTGAGCGTGTGGATCCCGGTCGAAGACCGTTCGTTGGAGGCGCTGGCCGAGCGACGCCAGGCCGGCTCGAAGCGTCCGGGCTCGTACTCCCTCAGCTCCACGGCGCCCGACACCGGATAGCGGTTAACGTGCACATCGAACAGGGAAAGAAAGATCGAAATGCGCAGTGCCTGCCCGTGCAGATAAGACGGCTCCTCGACCGTACAGACTTCGATGACCTTGCCGTCCGCCGGGGCGAGCACGAGATCTTGCCCGATCGGTCCGTGACGCTCGGGGTCACGGAAAAAGGCGAGGACGCAGAGCGCCAGCACGCTGATAATCAGGGCGACCGTCCACAGGAAGGGGCCGCCCAGCAGCACCGCGGCGTCGAGCAGGACAATGGCCGGCAGCGCCGTGCTCAGGATGAACGGGAGGCCCTCGCGGGCCAGAGGCAATCGCATGCGCATCGAACTCGGACTAGGTCGACGTGATCAGAGGCGAACCGGTGATCATCTCGTACGCCTTCAGGTAACGCTTCGAGGTGCTGTCGACTACCGCCGGGGGCAGCGGGGGCGGCGGAGGCCGTTTGTCCCATTTTCCCTGCGCCACGATCCCGTCGAGGTAGTCGCGAACCGGTTGCTTGTCGAACGACTGCTGGCTGCGCCCCGGCTCGTAATCCTCCAGCAGCCAAAAGCGAGACGAGTCGGGCGTCAGAATCTCGTCGATGACGAGGATCTCACCCTCCTCGGAGACGCCAAACTCGAATTTAGTATCAGCGAGGATCACGCCGCCTTCGTGGGCGATGTCGCGTGCCCGCCCGTAAAGCGCAAGGCTGATTTCGCGCAACGTATTCGCGACGGCGGTGCCCAACACGGAGCGAACCTGGTCGAAGGTGATGTTCTCGTCGTGACCCTCGGTGGCCTTGGTCGCCGGTGAGAAGATGGGTGGGTCCAGGCGTTGACTCTCGACCAGCCCATCCGGTAGCGCCTCGCCGGCGAGTGTCCCGCTGGCCCGATACTCTTTCCAGGCCGAGCCGCTGATATACCCGCGCACCACACACTCGACGGGAAAAGGCTGCGTTTTGCGCACCAGCATCGACCGGCCCTCCCAACGCTCGCGGCTGGAAGCCATCGCCGGCTGGCGCTCGATGATCTCATCAGGTTCGGCCGTGACCAGGTGGCTGACCACGATGTCACCGGTTCTCTCGAACCACCAGCGCGAGAGTTGAGTGAGCACCCGCCCTTTGTGGGGAATCGGCTCGTTCAGCACCACGTCGAAGGCGCTGATGCGATCGGTGGCGACCAGCAGCAGATCGCGGTCCAGATGGTAGATCTCGCGGACTTTGCCTTCCCGGAAGAGCGGAAGGTCAAGCCCGACCTTGCTTAGTGCTTCGCTCATCGCGTCATGCCTCGTCATCTCCGCCGTGATTCGCGCCCTTCACACCGTCAGCACGGGACTTTCGACGCTGACCTCGGCCTTGTAACGCTCCAGCAGAGGATCGACCCACTCGGCCACGAAGCGGTCGACCTGCTCGGGGGCGCGGCCAACCATCGCCTCGGGCGCGAGCAGCCGCTCGAGCTGCTTGCGCTCCACCCCGATCTCGGCATCGCCCGCCAGGCGGTCGAGCAGGTCATTTGGCTCTCCACTCCGCACGCGTTCGGCGGCGGCCAGGGCGTGGCGGCGGATTCGCTCATGCAGCTTCTGGCGGTCGCCGCCGCGGCTGGCCGCGTGCATCAGCACCGGCTCGGCGGCCAGATACGGCATCTGTTCCTCGAGGCGTCGCGCGGCGACGTCCGGGTAGACGTTGAGGCCGGCCGCGATGTTGTGGGCGAGCAGCAGGACGGCGTCCGTCGCCAGGTAAGCCTCGGGCACTGCGATGCGCTTGTTTGCCGAGTCGTCCAGGCTGCGCTCGAGCCACTGCGAAGCGGCGGTGATGGCCGGATCGAGGGCGAGCACGATGACGTGCCGTGCCAAAGCGTTGATGCGCTCGGCACGCATCGGGTTCCGTTTGTGCGCCATGGCGCTAGATCCGACCTGCTTCTCCTCGAAAGGTTCGGCGATCTCACCGAAGCTCTGCAGCAGCCGGATGTCATTGGCGAACTTCGAGACCGATTGAGCGACCTCGGCCAAGGTGTTCAACAGTGACGCGTCGATCTTGCGTGGGTAAGTCTGCGAGGTGACGCCGAACAACCCGCTGAAGTTCATTCGCTCGGCGATCAACGCGTTGAGCCGATCGACCTTGGCGCCCGCGCCGTCGAACAAGCTGAGGAACGAGGCCTCGGTCCCCGTGGCCCCGCGCGCTCCACGGAAGCGGAGCTTGGCCAGGCGATGCTCGATCGTCTCCACGTCCAGGATCAGGTCCTGAATCCAAAGGGTCACGCGCTTGCCGATCGTCGTCGGCTGCGCCGGCTGCAAGTGGGTATAGCCGACGGTGGGCAGGGCGCGGTGCCGCACCGCTTGAGCGCGCAGAGCGGCGATGACGCTCAGGATCCGACGGAGGACGAGTGTCAGAGCCTCGCGATGCTGTATGAGGTCGGCGTTGTCCATGACGAACGCCGAGGTGGCTCCCAGGTGGATGACGCCGCGCGCGGCCGGGGCCACCTCGCTGAAGTGGTGGATGTGCGCCATCACTTCGTGGCGCACCTCGGACTCGATCTCGGCGATTCGGGCCAGATCGATGGTGTCGAGCTGCGCTCGCATGGCGTCGGTGGCGGCCGCCGGGATGTCGAGGCCCAGCTCGCGCTCGGCTTCGGCGAGGGCGATCCAGAGCTGCCGCCAGATCCGAGCACGATGTCGCGGTCCGAAGATCGCCGCCATCTCGGCCGATGCGTACCGCGTGATCAACGGGTTCTGGTAGCGGTCCGCGACGCCGGTCATCCTTTCTCCATTCGGAAGAGGGTTCGCCAGAGCTGGCCGCCGCGCTCGTAGATGACCCGGACCGTGGCGCCGCGACCGGCCAGATAATCGAGGGCCTCGGCGACATCGTCGGCGCTCGCCACGCGGGCGCGGTTGATCTCCACGATGAGGTCGCCCTGCCGAAGCCCGGTCATCCGGGTGACATAGTCCGAGACGCCCACGATCAATGCGCCTTCCGGGTT